>ERZ839823.16-NODE-16-length-273530-cov-5.295636_pt1 | contig 273530 bp, 219 predicted proteins | sample MGYA00519862_ERZ839823 | MGnify/ENA primary metagenome ERZ839823 (study PRJEB31850, sample SAMEA3708853) | human gut metagenome | biome: human gut; feature: human-associated habitat; material: faeces | place: China | collected 2014 ...
CGCACGCAAAGGAAAGCACTTAATGTGCTTTCCGTCTTGCGCAGGACTGTAGAGCGGCAAACTTAAACAGCGGGCCGCCCGGACCGGGAATCCGCCCCCGCGCACAGAAGGAGATTCCTTTTGTGTAGGCTTTGCGGAAATGTGCTCATTTTGGGATACGCCCGGCGGCGTGGTCTGTTGACGGCACAGCTAACGCCACGTATCCTATCGAACTGCGTGTTTCGTAGGGGGATGCTGACCCCTCGATTCAAGCCGTTGCACTTTACAGAAAGCTGGAATCATTCGAGAAGGAGTACGCTTTGCCTACTATTAACCAGCTGGTTCGCCAGGGCCGTCGTTCCGTGCCCAAGAAGTCCAAGAACGCTGCTCTGCAGCACAACTCCCAGAAGCGCGGCGTGTGCACCCGCGTCTTCACCACGAGCCCCAAGAAGCCGAACTCGGCTCTTCGTAAGGTTGCCCGTGTTCGCCTTGTCAACGGCATCGAAGTTACTGCTTACATCCCGGGTGAGGGCCACAACCTGCAGGAGCACTCCATCGTGCTCGTCCGCGGCGGTCGTGTCCGTGACCTCCCTGGTGTCCGTTATCACGTCATCCGTGGCGCCTACGACGCTGCTCCGGTCCAGAACCGTATGCAGGCCCGTTCCAAGTACGGTGCTAAGCGCCCCAAGGCTAAATAAGCCAGATAACGTTTTGATACTTTCGCCGTGTGCCGTCTTGAGCGCCGCACGGTAGACACTTAAGGAGATTTCACATGCCGCGTCGTGCAGCAGCTAATCGTCGTGAGGTTCAGCCTGACGCCGTTTACAACAACCGCCTGGTGACTCAGCTCATCAACAAGGTCCTTCTTGACGGCAAGAAGGCCACCGCTGAGCGCATCGTTTACACCGCTTTCGAGATCGTTGCCGAGAAGTCTGAGGGTGGCGACGCTCTCGCTACCTTCAAGAAGGCTATGGACAACGTCAAGCCCACGCTCGAGGTTAAGCCCAAGCGTGTCGGCGGCGCTACCTATCAGGTCCCGATGGAGGTCAACTCCCGTCGTTCCACCGCTCTGGGTATCCGCTGGATCGTCAACTTCTCCCGCGCTCGCAAGGAGAAGACCATGGCCGAGCGTCTCGCCAACGAGATCCTCGACGCCTCCAACGGCCTGGGCGCTTCCGTCAAGAAGCGTGAGGACGTCTTCAAGATGGCCGAGGCCAACCGCGCGTTCTCTCACTATCGTTGGTAAGTTAAGGTAAGGAACTAACATGGCTAAGCCTAAGTACAAGCTTTCCGATACCCGTAACATCGGCATCATGGCCCACATCGATGCCGGTAAGACCACCACGACCGAGCGTATTCTTTACTACACCGGTAAGACCCACAAGATCGGTGAGGTCCATGAGGGCGCTGCCACCATGGACTGGATGGTTCAGGAGCAGGAGCGCGGCGTAACCATTACCTCCGCTGCTACCACCTGCTTCTGGAACAAGGACGGCAAGGACTACCGCATCCAGATCATCGACACCCCGGGCCACGTTGACTTCACCGCCGAGGTCGAGCGCTGCCTGCGCGTCCTCGATGGCGCTGTCGCCGTCTTCGACGCCGTTGCCGGCGTTCAGCCCCAGTCTGAGACCGTTTGGCGTCAGGCTTCTACCTTCAACGTTCCCCGCATCGCCTTCATCAACAAGTATGACCGCGTGGGCGCTGACTTCTTCAACGCTATCGAGACCATGAAGGATCGTCTCGACGCTAACGCCGTGGCCGCTCAGGTCCCGATGGGCGCCGAGGACAACTTCTGGGGCGTCATCGACCTGGTCACCATGACTGCATGGGACTTCAAGGCCGACGAGAAGGGCATGACCTACCCCGAGCCGATGGACGAGATCCCGGCTGAGTTCGCCGACATCGCTGCCACCAAGCGCGAGGAGCTCCTCGACGCTGCTGCCAGCTTTGACGACGAGCTCATGGAGAAGATCCTCATGGAGGAGGACTTCACCGTCGAGGAGCTCAAGGCTGCTCTGCGTAAGGGCGTTCTGGCCAACGAGCTCAACCTCGTCTTCGTGGGCTCCGCCTACAAGAACAAGGGCGTCCAGGAGCTGCTCGACGCTGTCGTCGACTACCTGCCCAGCCCGCTCGACGTTGAGGCCGTCACCGGTACCGATCCGGACACCGGCGAGGAGATCCAGCGTCATCCTTCCTTCGACGAGCCCTTCTCCGGCCTGGTCTTCAAGATCATGACCGACCCGTTCGTCGGTAAGCTCACCTACGTCCGCGTTTACTCCGGCCGCGCCGAGTCCGGCTCCTACGTTGTCAACGCTTCCAACGGTCAGCGCGAGCGCCTCGGCCGCATCCTCGAGATGAACGCCGCCGAGCGTATCGACCGTGACGACGCTGCCGCCGGCGACATCGTCGCTTGCGTCGGATTCAAGAACTCCACCACCGGTGACACCCTGTGCGCCGAGGGCAAGGAGATCGTCCTCGAGAAGATCGAGTTCGCTAAGCCCGTTATCGACGTTGCCATCGAGCCCAAGACCAAGGCCGAGCAGGACAAGATGTCCCTGGCTCTGACCAAGCTCGCCGAGGAGGACCCGACCTTCCAGGTGTCCACCAACCACGAGACCGGCCAGACCATCATCGCCGGCATGGGCGAGCTGCACCTCGAGATCATCGTCGACCGTCTGCTCCGCGAGTTCAAGGTTGACGCTAACGTTGGTAAGCCCCAGGTTGCCTACCGCGAGACCGCTGGTCACGACGTCGAGAAGGCTGAGGGCAAGTTCGTCCGTCAGTCCGGCGGTCGCGGTCAGTACGGCCACGCCGTCATCAAGCTCGAGAAGATGGAGGAGGGCTTCGGCTACGAGTTCGTCAACGCTATCGTCGGCGGCGTCGTGCCCAAGGAGTACATCCCGTCCATCGACAAGGGCATCCAGGAGGCCCTGAACACCGGTGTTATCGCCGGCTTCCCGGTCCTCGACGTTAAGGTCACCCTGTTCGACGGTTCTTACCACGAGGTCGACTCCTCCGAGGCCGCCTTTAAGATCGCCGGTTCCATGGCTATCAAGGACGCCCTCAAGAAGTCCGACCCGCAGCTGCTCGAGCCGATCATGGCTGTCGAGGTCGAGACCCCCGAGCAGTACATGGGCGACGTTATGGGCAACCTCTCCGGTCGCCGCGGCAAGATCGAGGGCATGGAGGATCGCAAGAACAGCAAGCTCATCCGTGCCAAGGTGCCGCTGGGCGAGATGTTCGGTTACGCTACCGACCTTCGCTCCCAGACCCAGGGCCGTGCATCCTACACGATGCAGTTCGACTCTTATGAGCCCGCGCCCAAGTCCATCGTGGACGAGGTCATGAGCAAGAACGCCTAAGTTCGAGCTCCCTGTTACGTAATCCGCGAGAGCATCTCTCGCACTCTTTGGAGGTTTAAGTTGGCTACCCAGAAGATCCGCATTCGCCTCAAGGGCTATGATCACGAGGTCGTCGATCAGTCCGCGAAGCTCATCGTCGAGACCGCTCAGAAGACCGGCGCTCGCGTTTCCGGTCCTGTCCCCCTGCCCACCGAGCGCAACCTGTACACGGTTATCCGCTCGCCGCACGTGAACAAGGACTCCCGTGAGCAGTTCGAGATGCGCACCCACAAGCGCCTCATCGACATCCTCGACCCCACCTCGGGCACCGTTGATTCGCTTATGCGTCTCGACCTCCCCGCTGGCGTCGACATCGACATCAAGCTCTAAGCGATATCGCTCATAGCTTAAAGGGCCCCGCTGCCGTTACGGTAGCGGGGCCCTTTTGTTTTGCATGATGGGTTTGGATCGCCGGGTAAGGCTGCCGAGCGGCTGGCTGTGGCGACCTACTCACTCAAGGGGCGCAATGACGCTTCCTCAAAATGGAAGGATCGCAAGCCGTCTTCTGTTTCGATGCACGCACGACCAAAGCCATCGACCGTTTTAAAGATGCCTCGCGCCAGCTCGTCACCGGCAGGGGAGCGGGCGATAACGTGCTTTCCAATCCAATTGAGGTGAGCGACATATTCGCCGTGGACGGGCGCGAGCGGTCCGGTGTTTTCTTCCATGGCGTTGAGGCGTTCTGCCCAGGCATCTATAGCGTCTATAACTGCGTGATAGACCTCATCGAGGAGCATGTCGACAGCTGGAACGTTCTCGTTAAGGTCCGAGAGACCGATTGCCGGCAGGCCGCCATCGGGCACCTCTTGGGGCGCATAGTTCACATTGACACCAATGCCACAGACGGCGAAAGGTTTGCCTTCGTTATCGCGTGCGGCCTCGACCAGAATGCCGCCGAGTTTGCGTCCACGCGCGACCAGGTCGTTGGGCCATTTGAGGCCAATCTCGTTTGCAAGACCCTGTTTTTCGAGCGCCTCGAGCACCGCTAGGCCGCTGACGGCAGCAAGACCAGAGTACTTCGCAGGATTAACGCATGGACGCAGGACAATCGAAAGCAATAGGTTGCCGGCGGTTGAATCCCACTTGTGGCCGCGCCGGCCGCGTCCTGCTGTCTGAGCCCGGGCGGCAAGTCCTGTGCCGTGCGGCGCTCCCTGTTTTCCTGCTTCGAGCAGGTCATCGTTGGTCGATCCGGTTACGTCGACTATCGTTAATTTGGCATCCATAACGGCTGCTACCTCCTTAATGAATAAGTGAATAACGCAATGGTGTCGAGAGAGACACAATGTGAAGCCTTTGTCGCATTTGGACAATTTAATGTTAACACGTTAACAACGACTGAAATGCGCTATCCTCTCTTGGTCGATGTAAACACGTCAACAACTCAAAGGAGGTTAGTGATGGGTTTCACGATTCTTGGAACAGGCTCGGCGCTTCCTAAGCGCAGTGTTTCCAATGACGAGCTGTCCGAGTTCCTCGATACCTCGGATGAGTGGATTTTTACCCGCACAGGTATTAAGAGTCGCCACGTCTGCACCACCGAGTCACTTGACGACCTTGCCGTAGCGGCGAGCGAGCGGGCACTTCAGGTGTCCGGAATCGACGCGAGCCAGTTGGATCTGATCGTCTGCTCGACGACGACGGGTGACCACCTTGTTCCCGCCGAGGCGTGTGCCGTTGCTGAGCGACTGGGCGCGACGTGCCCTGCCTTCGATGTCTCGGCTGCCTGCGCCGGCTTCGTATTTGCGCTCGATGTTGCCGAGGGCTATATCGCCCGAGGACGAGCCAAGCATGTGCTTGTCGTTGCCGCCGAGCAGATGACGCGCGCGCTCGACTGGACCGACCGCGCCACCTGTGTGCTCTTTGGCGATGGGGCAGGCGCCGCGGTGATTGAGGCTGGGGGAGACAGCCCCCTTGCCGTTGAGCTTTCGACGGCGCCCGACGTCGAGACGTTGTGCGTTCCCGGTCTGGTCGGCACCTCGCCGTTTAAGGCCTCCGCAGATAGCGAGAGCGTGCTGTCCATGAATGGCCGCCGCGTGTTCAAGTTCGGCGTCAACGCGATTTGCGACACGGTCCATAAGCTTGCGAGCGATGCGGGCATTTCGGTCGAGGACATCGACCATTTTGTATTCCATCAGGCTAACGAACGAATCCTGAGTCAGGCGGTCAAGCGCCTCGGTGTGCCAGACAAGCGCGTGGTTCGAACGCTGCGGGAGACCGGCAACATTTCGAGCGCCTGCATTCCCTTTGCGCTTGACCGACTGGCACGCACCGACGCACTGAATGTGGGCGACACCATCGCCTTGGTTGGATTTGGCGCCGGTCTGGATATAGGTGGCTATCTGCTTCGTTGGAAGTAGTCGCACATAGGAAATAAAAACGCCCTAGGGCACAACCAAAGGAGAACTACCATGGCAGATCAGAAGACCTTCGAGCGCGTTTGCGACGTTATCCGCGAGACCGCTGGCCTTGACGACGTCGAGATGAAGCCCGAGTCCACGCTCGAGGAGATTGGTCTCGACAGTCTGGGCACCGTGGAGATCCTCGTCGCCGTCGAGGACGAGTTTGGCATTGAGCTCGATACCGAGGAGAACCCCAAGACGGTCGGCGAGTTCGCCGATACGGTCGAGGCGGCATTGGAGAAGTAGAGATGCTCAAGACTCCTCTCTGCGATCTGCTCGGCATCGAAAAGCCCGTGTTCCAGGGCGGTATGGCCTGGATTGCCGACGCCTCGCTGGCATCTGCCGTGTCCGAGGCGGGCGGCTTAGGGATTATCGCGGCGATGAACGCCGACGCCAACTGGCTGCGCGATCAGATTCACGAGCTGCGCGCCAAGACGGATAAGCCCTTTGGCGTCAACGTTATGCTCATGAGCCCGTTTGTCGACGAGGTCGCACAAGTGGTGATTGATGAGCAAGTGCCGGTCGTCGTGACGGGTGCCGGCAATCCCACCAAGTACATGAAGGCGTGGAACGACGCTGGCATCAAGGTCATCCCGGTTGTTGCCTCGGTGGCGCTGGCGCGTCTCGTGGCGCGTCGCGGGGCCACCGCCGTGGTTGCCGAAGGCACCGAATCGGGTGGGCATATTGGCGAGACGTCGACGATGGCACTTGTCCCGCAGGTTGTCGATGCGGTCGATATTCCCGTGGTTGCGGCTGGCGGCATCGCCGATGGCCGCGGTGTGGCGGCCGCCTTTATGCTCGGCGCCGCCGGCGTGCAGGTGGGAACACGCTTTCTGGTCGCAAACGAGTGCACCGTATCGGAGCAGTACAAAGAGCTGGTGCTCAAGGCGGGCGACACGTCGACGCGCGCGACCGGTCGCTCGACGGGACATCCGGTGCGTGCGCTCAAGAGCCCCTTCACCAATGCCTACGCCAAAAGTGAGGCGGCGGGCGCAAGTGTCGAGGAGCTTGGGGCCATGGGCACGGGTGCTCTTCGCAAGGCCGCCAAGGACGGTAATTACGAAGAGGGTTCGTATCTGTGCGGACAGATTGCCGGCATGGTCAACGAGCGCCAGAGTGCGTGCGAAATCGTTGACGACCTGGTCGATGGCGCCGAACACGTCCTGAAGGGTGCGTGCGCATGGGTAGCGTAGCGTTTCTGTTTGCCGGCCAGGGTGCCCAGCACCCCGCGATGGGTGTCGACCTGATCGAGGCATCGCCGGCGGCTGCCGAGGTGTTCGCGATCGCCGACGAGGTGCGTCCGGGAACCAGTGAGCAGTGCCGGAGCGCCTCCAAGGAGGAGCTCTCGCAGACCGAGAACACGCAGCCTTGCGTGTTTGTTCACGACCTGGCAGCGGCTGCCGCACTGCGCGAGCGCGGCGTGGTGCCTGCCGCCTGTGCGGGATTCTCGCTGGGCGAGGTCGCTGCGCTCACCTTTGCGGGGGCGTTCGATACGCGAGCGGGCTTTGAGCTCGTGTGTGAGCGCGCGGCATTGATGGCCGCGGCTGCTGAGCGCCATCCGGGCGGCATGCGCGCCGTCATTAAGCTCGATGCGGCGCAAGTCGAGAACCTGGCTGCGCAGGCCGGCGAGGACTGCTGGCCGGTCAACTACAACAGCCCGCAGCAGACGGTTGTTGCCGGAGCGCCCGAGGCGCTGCAGGAGCTCGACGTCCTAGTAAAAGAGGCTGGCGGCCGCGCTATGAAAGTCGCGGTGTCTGGTGCATTTCATAGCCCCTATATGGCCGAGGCGACTGAGGGGCTGGCGACGTATATCCAAGCCGGCCACGCGCCGTCTTCGCTGCTGATTTCGGTCATGGCAAACATGACGGCGGCGCCCTATCCGGCGGACCCGCAGGCGGCATCGGAGGTGCTGGCCAACCAGGTGAGCCATGCCGTGCGCTGGGTTGACACCCTGCATGCGCTGCAGGATCAGGGCATCGACACGTTTATTGAGGTCGGCCCCGGCAAAACGCTGTCGGGCCTGGTCAAGCGTACGCTGAGCGACGTTCGCGTGTATTCGTGCGAAACGGCTGAGCAGGTCGCAGCTATTGCCGACGAGCTCGCATAGTTCACAGGGCTGCAACCCGAAAGGAATGACATGGGCAACTTGAACAACGGCGCGCTCGAGCGCAACGACTCACGTCGCGTGGCACTGGTCACGGGCGGCTCGCGGGGTATCGGCCGCGCCTGCGCTGTCGGTCTGGCGGAGGACGGCTTTGATATCGCCGTCGTCTATGCCGGCAGCGTCGATGCGGCGCGCGAGACGTGCGAAGCCTGCGAGGCGTCTGGCGCCACGGTGCGCGCATATCAATGTGACGTGGCCGATCCCGCTGCCGTCAACGCGTGCGTGGAAGCGGTCCTCAACGACTTTGGCTCCATTTGGGCGCTCGTCAACAACGCCGGCATCACGCGCGATGGCTTGCTCATGCGCATGGGCGATGACGCCTTCGATCGCGTGCTTGATGTCAATCTCAAGGGAACATTCAATATGACGCGCGCGCTCACCAAGACCTTTATGCGCCAGCGCGGCGGTTGCGTCGTCAACATGAGCTCGGTCGTGGGCCTGATGGGCAACGCCGGACAGGCCAACTACGCTGCCTCCAAGGCGGGCGTGATTGGCCTGACCAAGGCGGTAGCGCGCGAGCTTGCGCCCCGCGGCGTACGAGTGAACGCGGTCGCCCCGGGGTTTGTCGAGACGGATATGACGTCAAAGCTCTCGGAGAAGGTGCGTGCGGCAACCGAGGAGCAGATTCCCCTGAAGCGCATGGCGCGCCCCGAGGAAGTGGCCGGCGTGGTGCGCTTTCTGGCGAGCGATGCGGCGGCCTACATTACGGGCGAGGTCGTGCGCGTCGACGGCGGAATGGCGATGTAGAAACCAGGGCCGATCAACGGCTTAAATGAGGAGGCCAAGATGGAACAGAGAGTTGCAATCACCGGCATCGGTGCCGTATCGCCGCTCGGCAACACGGCGCTTGCCACTTGGGCGGCTATGTGCGCCGGCACGTGCGGTATCGGCCCGATCACGCACTTCGATACGGATGCGTTTGCTGTCAAGGTGGCGGCCGAGGTCAAGGGCTTTGACGGCAACGAGTACTTTGGTAAGCACGATGCCAAGCACCTCGACCCCTGCGTTCAGTTTGCGATGGCGGCTTCGGACGAGGCCATGCACGATGCGGGCCTTGATGTCGAAGATGCCATCGATCGCGAGCGCCTGGGCGTCTACGTGGGTTCAGGCGTGGGCGGCATGCAGACACTCGTCGACAACGTCCACACGATTGCCGATCGAGGGCCTCGCCGTGCATCACCCTATATGATTGCGATGATGATCCCCAACATGGCTTCGGGCAACATCGCGATTCGCCATAAGGCAAAGGGCCCGACCCTACCCGTCGTGACTGCCTGCGCGACTTCTGCCCATGCGGTGGGTGAGGCGTTCCGCGCCATCAAGCACGGCTATGCCGATGCGATCCTCGCGGGCGGCGCCGAGGCCGCAATTATCCCCGATGCCGTTGCGGGCTTTACGTCCTGCCGCGCATTGACCACCAACCCCGATCCCGCGACGGCCTGCCGTCCGTTCGATGCAGACCGCGACGGCTTTGTGATGGGCGAGGGCGCCTGCGTGCTCGTGCTCGAGAGCATGGAACATGCGCAGGCGCGCGGTGCGCACATTTACGCCGAGGTCGTGGGCTACGGCAACACCGATGATGCCTATCACATCACGAGCCCCGATCCCGAGGCTGCCGGCATTGCCCGTGCGATATCGCTGGCGGTGGCCGAGGGCGACGTTAAGCCTTCCGAGGGCCTCTACATCAACGCTCACGGCACCTCGACCAAGCTCAACGATTCGTCCGAGACGGCGGGCATCAAGCGAGCACTCGGCGAGGACGCGGCGCGCGCCGCATATGTCTCGTCGACCAAGTCGATGACCGGTCACATGATCGGTGCCACGGGTGCCATCGAGGTCATGGCCTGCGCCATGGCGCTCGAGCAGGGCGTGGTGCCGCCGACCATTAACTACCACACACCCGATCCCGCCTGCGATCTTGACTACACGCCCAATCGCGCGGTTCGCGCCGACCTTACCTGGGCGCTTTCGACCAATCTGGGCTTTGGCGGACACAACGCCGCCATCGCGCTGCGTAGATATACGAGGAGCTAGAGCATGGATTCCAAAAGACTTGCCGAGATAGCCGATGTTATGGAGGACCGCGGCCTCACGCGTGTACGCGTTGAGGAGCCCGATGGCACCGCGGTCGAACTCGAGCGCGCGAGTGCGGCGCAGCCGGTTGCCATGCCCATGCCTATGCCGGGTGCCGTGACTGCTCCGGCGGTGGCTCCTGTCGCCATGCCTGCCGCCGCGCCGGAGCCCGCCGCGCAGGCGCCTGCCGCCGCACCGGAGCCTAAGGGCACCGAGGTGACCGCTCCCATGGTCGGCGTGTTCTATGCTGCCCCGGCGCCGGGCGACGAGCCGTTTGTGCACGTGGGCACCAAGGTCAAGGCCGGCGAGACCCTCTGCATCATCGAGGCCATGAAGGTTCTCAACGAGGTAACGGCAGAGGCAGACGGCGAGGTGCTCGAGATCTGCGTGGCCGACGGCGACCTCGTGGAGTTCGGCAGTTGCCTTATGAGGATCGGATAGGTGATGTCCATGAACAAAGAAGAGCTCAAGAAGCTGTTGCCGCATCGCGAACCGATGCTTTTGCTCGACGAGGCCGAGCTGGTGGGCGACGAGGCCCACGGCAAGATCACGATTACGGGTGACGAGTACTATTTGCAGGGGCATTTTCCGGGAAACCCGGTAGTCCCCGGCGTGATTCAGTGCGAGATGCTCGCCCAAAACTGTTGCGTGCTGCTGATGGGCGACGAGGAGGCGCGCGGCGCGACGCCGTTCTATACGAGCCTCGATAAGGTGCGCTTTAAGCGTCCGGTGCGCCCGGGCGACACGGTTGATCTGGTGTGCACCATCACGCGTGCGCGCGGGCCGTTCCGCTTTGCGACGGGTACTGCGAGCGTCAACGGTGAGGTTTGCTGCCGCGCCGATATGTCTTTTGCACTCATGCACGAAAGTTAAGGAAGGCTTCATGTTCGACAAAGTGCTCATCGCCAACCGCGGAGAAGTCGCGGTCCGTGTTATCCGCGCGTGCCGCGATATGGGCATCAAGACCGTCGCCGTTTATTCCACGGCCGATGCGGACGCGCTGCACGTGCAGCTTGCCGACGAGGCGTATTGCATCGGCGGCCCGCGTCTTGCCGAGAGCTACCTCAACGACGATGCCGTGCTCACCTGTGCCGTGAAGTCGGGGGCAAAGGCAATTCATCCCGGCTATGGTTTTTTCTCCGAGAAGGCGAGCTTCGTGCGCGACTGCGACAAGTATGGCCTGGCGTTTGTCGGTCCTTCGTCCGAGGTGATTGACAGCATGGGCGACAAGGACGCCGCACGTCGAACGGCTGCCGCGGCGGGCGTGCCCATCGTGCCGGGCTGCGATTTGCTCAAAAGTCCCGAGGAGGCAACGGCCGAGGCCGAGCGCATTGGCTGCCCCGTGCTTATTAAGGCGCGCGCCGGCGGTGGCGGTCGCGGTATTCGCAAGGTCGAGCGCGTGGAAGATGCGGCAAAGGCGTTCATCGAGGCACGTGCCGAGGGCGAGGCCGTCTTTGGCGACGGCGAGTGCTACATGGAGAAGTTCGTCGCGCCGGCGCACCACGTTGAGGTGCAGATTATGGCCGATAAACAGGGCCATGTGTTTTCGCTCGGCGAGCGCGAGTGCTCGGTTCAGCGTCGCAACCAAAAGCTGATCGAGGAGAGCCCCGCGCCGTGCCTCGACGGACGCGACGACATTCGTGCTCGCATGCACAAGGCAGCGCGTGACCTGGCTCGTGCCGTCGGCTACGAAGGAGCCGGTACCATCGAGTTCCTGTATTCGGACGACGGCAATTTCTACTTCATGGAAATGAACACGCGCTTGCAGGTGGAGCATCCGGTTACGGAGTTTGTGACCGATACCGACTTGGTCAAGTGGCAGCTACGCGTGGCAGCCGGCCAGCCTCTGCCCTTTGAGCAGGAGGACATGCCGGTTCGCAACCACGCCATGGAGTGCCGCATCAATGCCGAAACGCCGGACTTTCTGCCGTCATGCGGAACGGTCACCGCGTTGCGTGTGCCGGGTGGTCCGCGCGTGCGCTGGGATTCCGCCATGTTTACCGGTGCGAACGTTCCGCCGTACTACGACTCCATGCTCGGCAAGCTCATCGTGTGCGCGCCCACGCGTGACGGCGCTATTCGCAAGATGCGCACGGCCCTGGGCGAGCTCGTGATTGAGGGCGTGAGCGAAAACAGCGAACTGCAGCTCGACGTGCTGGCAAACGATGAGTTCTTGTCGGGCATGTACCACACCGATCTGATGGGGCATCTCTATGCTGATGAATAGAAAAGCGAAGACGGTCAACGTCCTCGAGGGGCCGATGACCGAGTCGTGCGCCGAGTTTCCCGCGCGCCACGTGTTTATCAAGTGCCCGGAGTGCCGCCGTGTGATCGATGAGGCACGCCTGCACGACAACCTCGAGGTCTGTCCTCGTTGCGGCAAACACTTTCGCGTGAGCGGTCGCGCGCGCATGCGCATGACGGTCGACGAGGGCACGTTTGAGGAATGGGATGCTAATCTGGCGTCGGAGGACTTCCTCTCGTTTCCCGGTTATGCCGACAAGCTCAAGGGCGCGGTCGAGCGTTCGGGCGAGCGCGATGCCGTTGTGTGCGGCAGGGGCAAAATCTGCGGTTGCGATACGGCGCTCTTCTTTATGGATGCCAACTTTATGATGGGCTCGATGGGTTCCGTGGTGGGCGAGAAGATCTGTCGCACATTTGAGCGTGCGACCGAGATGGGATTGCCAGTTGTCGGCTTTACCGTTTCGGGCGGTGCGCGCATGCAAGAGGGTGTGACATCGCTTATGCAGATGGCCAAGATTTCTGCGGCGGTTAGGCGCCACAGCGAGGCGGGCGGCCTGTATATCACGGTGCTCACCGACCCCACGACTGGCGGCGTGACCGCGAGCTTTGCCATGGAGGGCGACATTATCCTGGCCGAGCCCGATGCCCTGACGGCATTTGCCGGCCCGCGCGTGATCGAGCAGAACATGCACAAGCGCCTGCCCAAGGGATTCCAGCGCTCCGAGTTTTTGCTGGAGCACGGCTTTTGCGATGCCGTTGTTCCGCGTGGCGAGATTGCGCTCACGGTAGGCGAGCTGTTGGCGCTGCACGAAGGGCACGCGCCCGGCCTGGGGGCACCGCATGAAATCGTGCATACGGGTCGCCGCGGCAAAAAGCTGGGACACTTGTTTAAGCGCTCGGCGGCACCAAAAACCGCGCTCGAGATTGTCAAGCAGACCCGCTCGGCAGATCGTGCCACGGCGGGTGAGATGATCTTGCTGGGCCTCGACGGATTCGTTGAGCTGCACGGCGACCGTTACTTTGGCGACGACGCCGCTGTGTTGGCTGGCATTGGCTGGAAAGACGGACGCCCCGTAACGGTCATCGCCATCGAGCGCGGCACCACGACCAAAGAGCGTATGCGCCGCAACTTTGGCATGGCGCATCCCGAGGGCTACCGCAAAGCGCGTCGCCTTATGCGCCAGGCCGAAAAGTTTGGTCGACCGGTTCTGTGCCTGGTCGATACCTCGGGCGCGTTTTGCGGCATCGGTGCCGAGGAGCGCGGCCAGGGCGAGGCGATCGCCCAGAATCTCATGGAGATGAGCGGCCTTAAGACGCCGATTGTCTCGGTGGTGACAGGCGAGGGCGGCTCTGGTGGCGCGCTGGCGCTATCCGTGGCCGACCGCATCCTGATGCTCTCGAGCTCGGCCTATTCGGTCGTGAGCCCCGAGGCCTGTGCGTCGATCCTGTGGAAGGATACCGACCGCGCGAATGAGGCCGCCGAGGCGCTGAAGCTCACGGCCCCCGATCTGCTGGCGCTCGGCATCATCGACGGCATTGTCGACGATAGGGACCTGTCGCATGAGGAGATCGCCGGTGCCGTCATGTCTTCGGCATTTGATGCCTTCGATACGCTTGGGCGGCTCGACGACGCGACTCTCACAAACCTCCGCTACGAAAAGTACCGCGCAATCGGTCAGTACCGCACGGTGTGACAAAGGGACAGCCCGCATGTCACATTGGGAAAGGCGTTCCATGTCACAAGTTTCTAACACCTCGTTTACAACGACGGTCTCATCAAACGCCATGGCCGTGGTGGACTATCTGTCCAAAAGCATGATGTCGGCGCTGCCGTTTATTGTCTGCGCGGCGTTGTTCCGTACCGTCGCCGTCATTATGGGCGAAGGCATGCTGGGCCTGTGGTCTGCCGATTCCGAAATCTATCGCCTGTTCTACAGTTGGCTCTATAACGCCGGCTACTACTTTTTGCCCATTTATCTTGGTTGGGCGGCTGCCCGCCAGCTCGGTTGCTCGGAGCAGCTGGGCATGATGCTGGGCGGCGTATTGATTGCGCCCGATCTGCTTAAGCTCGTCGATGCCGCATCGACGACGGGGGCATCGATGACTTCCGTGTATGGCCTGCTTCCCGCGCCGGTCAACGATTACACGACAACTGTTATCCCGGTTCTCATCTCGGTGCCCGTGCTATGGCGAGTGGAGTGTTTCTTTCGGCGCGTTATCCCTCAGGCCGTGGCGTTTTCGTTTGTTCCGTTTGCGACCATGCTTGTCATGGTTCCGGTTTCGCTGTGTATTACGGCGCCGGCGGGCAGCTATCTGGGCATGCTGTTGGGCCAGCTTATGTTTATGCTTGGCAATTCCGGTGGCATCGTGTCGCTGCTCACGCTCATGGGGCTTGCCGCGGGCTGGGAGTTTCTTAAGATCGCGGGCGTCAGCAACGTTGTCCTATCGCTCGCCTATGCGCAGTTTATGAGTGTGGGAACGGATTTGTGCATCCTGATCGCCGCGACGATGGCAACGTTCGCCGTTTGGGGCATGCCCTTTGGCGCGTCGCTCCGCGTTGCGGATAAGGACGAGAAGGCGCTCATGCTGGGCTATTCAATCTCGGGCGTTCTTGGCGGCGTAAGCGAGCCGGCGCTGTACGGTTGCGGCTTCAAATATGGCAGGTGCCTGACGTGCATGGCCATCGGCGGCGCCGTCGGAGGCCTTGTTGCGGCTGTGGGCCACGTTACGGCCTATACCATCGGCATGACGAATGTCCTCATGGTCATTGGCTTTGCCACGGGTGGCATCTCGAACCTGCTGTGGTGCTGCGCTGCCGGCGGTGTGGCATTTGCGGTGTCTGCGGCGCTGAGCTACTGCTTTGGCGTGGTGCCGGCGAAGGGGCAGGCGACGGGGGACGGAGCCGATTCGCCCGAAACAGTGGCGAGCGCTGCTGAAGTAAGCGCATAAACCTGTGCGACAAAAGGACGATCCCTTTGTCGTGTTCCAAGGCCGCGGCCCGTGTGGGCTGCGGCCTTTTTGTATCTGGGGGACAAAGTGGCTACACTACAATCCGGTCAAGCAATAGATATATAAGTAGTACCGTGGGGGCGGATGCAGATGGTCGAGTGGATTGTTAAGCGCGCGCAGGGCGATCGTGCACGTGTGGGCACGTTAGCGGGCATGGTGTGTATTGTCGCCAATGTGGCGCTTTGTGCTGCAAAGGGTGCCATTGGTGTGGTTTCGGGATCGGTTTCGATTGTGGCGGATGCCATGAACAACCTGTCCGATGCCAGCTCGAATATCGTGAGCGTGCTGGGCTTTAAGCTGGCGAGCAAGCCGGCCGACCCCGAGCATCCTTACGGCCACGGTCGCTACGAGTATCTCTCGGGTCTGGTCGTGGCGGCGCTCGTGCTGCTGATTGGCGTTGAACTGGTGAAGTCCTCGGTTGAGCGCGTCATCCACCCCGAACCTGTCGAGTTCTCGCTTGCCCTGGTGGCAGTTCTAGTGCTTTCGATGGTCGTAAAGCTTTGGATGGCGGCCCTCAACCAAAAGCTCGGCGATCGCATTGAGTCCGAGACGCTGCATGCGACCGCGCAGGATTCCAAGAACGATGTTCTTGCCACGGGCGCCGTACTGGCGTGCGCAATTGTTTCGCAGGTGACGGGCATCAACCTTGACGCTTGGGTCGGCCTTGCCGTTGGTGCCTATATTGGCTGGAGCGGTTTTGAACTCATCCAGGATACGGTGAGCCCGCTTTTGGGCCAGACGCCCGATCCTAAGCTGGTCAAGCACATTCGAGACAAGATCATGAGCTATCCCGGCGTTTTGGGCGTTCACGATCTGATGGTTCACGACTATGGCCCGGGCAGGAAGTTCGCAAGTGCTCACGCCGAGATGGCAGCCGAAGCCAGCCCTCTGGAAAGCCATGACACGCTCGATAACATCGAGCAGGCGTTTAGGAACGAAGACGGCATGATTGTCACGCTTCACTACGATCCCATCGTGACCGACGACCCCAAGGTGGCGAGCATGCGCTTGCGCATTAACGCCATGGCACAGGAGATCGATAACCGCCTCTCGATTCATGACCTACGTTGTGTGCCGGGTCCTACGCACACCAATGTGATTTTTGATTGCGTGCGACCCTCGGATCTGGGCATGGGCGCCGATGAGCTCAAACGTGCATTGGCCCAGAAGGTCGAATCCGAATATCCCAAGTCGATTGCCAAGATAACGATTGATGAAGACTACGTAGGCCATACCCACGAGTAGGGCTGTGCTGGCAAAGCAATGTATACAGAAGGGGAGAACATGAAAAGGCTGTATCTGCTCCGCCATGGCCAGACGGAATTCAACGTCAAAAAGCTGGTCCAGGGCCGCTGTGATTCACCGTTGACCGACCTAGGCCGCAAACAAGCGGGGATGGCGGCCGCATGGCTCAAGGGCCACGACGTCGTCCCGGACAAAGTGGTCTCATCGCCCTTAGGCCGAGCTATGGACACGGCAAGTCTCGTCGCAACCGAACTCCTCGGCCCGGACGCCGCGGTCGAGCCCTGCGAAGGCATCATCGAGCGCAGCTACGGTACCTTCGAAGAAGGCCCTCACGACGTCCTGCCCACCGACGTCTGGGACCCCGGCGAGGACCTGGTTCCATTTGGCGGAGAAGGAAGCCATGCCCTGCAGGAGCGCATGGTAGGCACCCTCACCAATCTCATGGGCGCCGAGGGCATCGAAACCCTCCTAGCAGTAAGCCACGGCAGCGCCAGCCGCCAATTCATCAAGGCTGCAGCCCCAGAGGGCTTCGAACTCCCAGCAAAACTCCCCAACTGCGCCATCATGATCTTCGATTTTGACGAGGAAGATTTGCAAGGAAAGAGCGACAGGCTCCAATGCAAGTTCACTCTCCAGCAAATAGTGGACCCCCAACAAAGTAATTAGCTGAGCGAGCAGAGTTAAGCAGACATCAACGTGTCGTCTCCCGAGCTTGGCAGAGGGGCGGCGAAATATATTAAGTTTGTCGCGAGTTCCGCACGCAAAGGAAAGCACTTAATGTGCTTTCCGTCTTGCGCAGGACTGTAGAGCAGCAAACTTAATATATTTCGCCGCCCCTCTGCCAAGCCCAGGCGACTCCACGCACTTTACCTGCGTAAACAATGTGAGTGAAATATGAATCTCGATGGATACGCCCGCAGCCGTGTATACTAAACAGCTGTGTGAAACCAGGGGAGTATTCTGGCTGGACAAAATGCCTGCTTAATAGGGTTGTCAGGTAGTCCGGGCGAAATACAAGGCTGGGGAGCACGTCGTGTAAGTAGTGGTCCTCTAGGGGCGTACGCTCGGTGGTGTACGCATTGTCCCAAGACCACGCGAGAGTTGGGATCATATCTTGATCAGCATGATTCTCGGCCGCAAGATTGGCATGACCCAGGTTTGGGACGAGGACGACAACGTCGTTCCCGTCACGGTCATCCAGGCTGGCCCCTGCGCTGTCTCGCAGGTTAAAACTCAGGCAACCGACGGCTATGACGCCGTCCAGATCGGTTTCGGCGACATCAAGGCCAAGAACGTGAACAAGCCCATGGCTGGTCACTTCGCCAAGGCCGGCGTCGAGCCTGTCCGCTTCCTTCGTGAGGTCCGCGTCGAGAACGGCGAGGAGCACAAGGTCGGCGAGGTCGTCACCGTCGCTGATTTCGCTGATGTCGAGAAGGTCGACGTCATCGGTACCTCCAAGGGTAAGGGCTTCCAGGGTCGCATCAAGCGCTGGGGTCAGCGCCGCGGTCCTATGACGCATGGTTCTCACTTCCAGCGTCACCCCGGTTCTATCGGTCAGTGCGCCTATCCTGCGCGCGTCCTCAAGGGCGTCAAGATGGCCGGTCACATGGGTAACGAGCGCGTTACCGTCAAGAACCTTTCCGTTGTCCGCATCGATGCCGAGCAGAACCTCATCTTGGTCAAGGGCGCTGTCCCGGGTGCCAAGAATGGTCTCGTCGCCATCCGTATGGCCTAAGGGCCCAGCCCATTTAGCCCAGCGTCATACCAAGGAGAACACTTAAATGGCAAAGTTTGAAGTAAAGAACAGCGAGGGCAAGAAGGTCGCCGAGGCCGAGCTCGCCGCTGAGGTGTACGGCATCGAGCCGAACATCCACGTTATGCACCACATCGTCAAGTGCCAGATGGCCTCTTGGCGTCAGGGCACCCAGTCTGCTAAGGGTCGCTCTGAGGTTTCCGGTGGCGGCAAGAAGCCTTGGCGTCAGAAGGGCACCGGCCGTGCCCGCCAGGGTTCCATCCGTGCTGCCCAGTGGCGTCACGGTGGCGTTGTCTTCGCCCCCAAGCCCCGTTCCTACGCTAAGCGTATGAACAACAAGGAGGTCAAGCTGGCTATGCGCTCCGCGCTGTCAGCCAAGCTGGCCGATGGCGAGCTCGTGCTCGTCGACGACTATGGCTTCGAGAAGCCTTCCACCAAGGCTGCCGTCGCCATGCTCAAGGCTCTCGGCCTTGAGGGCAAGCGTCTGACCATCATCGTTCGCGATGAGGACGTCAACGCCTACCTGTCGTTCCGCAACATTCCCAAGACGTTCATCATCACTGCCGACGAGGCCAACACCTACGATCTCGTCAACAACAACGCTGTGCTGATGCCCGCCGACATCGCCGCTCACTTCGGGGAGGTGCTTGCATAAATGACCGCCCACGAGATCATCATCCGTCCGATCGTGTCCGAGCGCTCCTTCTCCGGCATGGAGCTGAACAAGTACACGTTCGAGGTCGCCAAGGATGCTAACAAGTATCAGATCAAGGACGCTGTCGAGGAGATCTTCGGCGTCAAGGTCGTTCGCGTGAACACCCTGACGGTCAAGCCCAAGACCAAGCGCGTGCGCTATGTCGCCGGCAAGACCCGTTCTTGGAAGAAGGCCATCGTCACGCTGGCCGAGGGCGACACCATCGAGGTCTTTGGCAACCAGGCCTAAGACTCGCTGCTGTTGAGTGAGCTCATGCCTCCCAAATAGGGGAGGCGGGAGCTCAAGGTTTTGGGCGTATAAAATGGACACGCCCGGAACCGTGTATACGTCCGGTGTCATCGCACCCGAGGCAGAACCTCGAATCCCTGTCTGCGATGGCTAACGGATTCCTATTGAAAGGGATTGTAATGGCTGTAAAGCACCTTAAGCCGACCTCCGCTGGTAGGCGTTGGCAGACGATCTCCGACTTCTCCGAGATCACCTGCACCAAGCCCGAGAAGTCTCTTCTCGAGCCCCTGCCCAAGAAGGCCGGTCGTAACAACAACGGCCGCATCACCACCCGCCACCAGGGCGGCGGCGTGAAGCGTCGTTACCGCGTGATCGACTTCAAGCGCAACAAGGACGGCGTGCCCGCCAAGGTTGCCACGATCGAGTACGATCCGAACCGTTCCGCTCGCATCGCTCTGCTGCACTACGCTGACGGTGAGAAGCGCTACATCCTGGCCCCCAAGGGCCTCGAGGTCGGTCAGACCATCATGTCCGGTTCTGACGCCGACATCAAGCCGGGCAACGCTCTGCCCCTCGCCGATATCCCCGTCGGTACGCTCATCCACGCCGTCGAGTTCCAGCCGGGCAAGGGCGCCGCTATCGCTCGTTCCGCCGGTAACTCCTGCCAGCTGATGGGTAAGGAGGGCAAGTACGCTATCGTCCGTATGCCTTCCTCCGAGATGCGCCGCATCCTCGTTACCTGCCGCGCCACCGTCGGTGAGGTCGGCAACGCCGATCACGCCAACATCGTCATCGGCAAGGCCGGCCGTAAGCGTCACATGAACGTGCGCCCGACCGTCCGCGGTACCGTCATGAACCCTGTCGACCACCCGCACGGCGGTGGCGAGGGCAAGAACCACACCTCTGGTCGTCCCTCCGTTACCCCCTGGGGTAAGCCGACGAAGGGCCTTCGTACGCGCAAGAAGAAGAAGGTCTCGAACCAGCACATCATTCGTCGCCGTAAGAAGTAATTTCGGATACCGAGTTTTAGGAGAAAGCACTTATGAGCAGAAGTCTCAAAAAGGGCCCGTTCGTGGAGACTCGCCTTCTCTCGCGTATCACCGCGATGAACGAGGCTGGCAAGAAGGACGTCGTGAAGACCTGGTCCCGCGCGTCCACCATCTTCCCCGAGATGGTTGGTCACACCATCGCCGTCCACGACGGCCGCAAGCATGTGCCCGTGTATGTTACCGAGTCCATGGTTGGTCACAAGCTCGGCGAGTTCGCGCCGACTCGTACGTTCCGTGGCCACAAGGCCAAATAGGGGGTTAACCGTAAATGGCAACTAAGTCTATTGAAACTGAGGCCACCGAGGTTCGCGCCGTCGCTAAGTACGTGCGTGTTTCCCCCAGCAAGGCCCGCCTGGTGGTCGATCTGATCCGCCGCAAGCCTGTCGCTCAGGCCTTCGACATCCTCCACTTCTGCGACCGCGCCGTCGCCGTGGATGTCGAGAAGGTTCTCCGTTCCGCCGTTGCGAACGCCGAGAACAACAACGGTCTGCGTGCCGACAACCTGGTTGTCGCCGCTGCCTATGTTGACGAGGGTCCGACGCTTAAGCGCATCCGTCCCCGCGCCAAGGGTTCCGCTTCTCGCATTCTGAAGCGTACTTCCCACATCACCGTCGTCGTTGCTCCTCGAAAGGAGGCGTAAAGCTGTATGGGTCAGAAAGTCTACCCCACCGGCTTCCGTCTTGGCATCACCGAGAACTGGCGCTCCCGCTGGTTCGCAGAGAAGGATTACGCTAAGACCCTCGGTAACGATCTCGAGATCCGCAAGTACCTCGAGAAGCGTCTTTCCCGCGCAGCTGTCTCCCGCGTCGAGATCGAGCGCGCTGGCGACAAGGTGAAGGTCATCATCCTCACCGCTCGCCCCGGCGTTGTCATCGGTAAGAAGGGTGCCGAGATCGATACCCTCCGCACCGAGCTCGAGAAGGTCGCTGGCGTCTCCAAGGGCCAGCTCTCCGTCGACGTTGTCGAGATTAAGCGCCCCGAGCTCGACGCCAACCTCGTTGCTCAGTCTATCGCCGAGCAGCTCGAGGGCCGCGTTGCCTTCCGTCGCGCTATGCGCAAGGCTGTCCAGTCCGCCCGCAAGGCCGGCGCTAAGGGCATCCGTATCCAGTGCTCCGGTCGTCTCGGCGGCGCCGAGATGGGTCGTCGTGAGTGGTACCGCGAGGGTCGCGTGCCTCTGCACACCCTCCGTGCCAAGATCGACTACGGCACGGCTGTCGCCAGCACCACCATGGGCGCTTGCGGCGTGAAGGTCTGGATCTACCTGGGCGAGAAGCTCCCGGGCCAGCCTGTTCCCAACCCTGCACTCGAGGGCTCTTCCCGTCCTCGTCGTCGTAACTCCGAGAGGAGGGGTCAGTAGTGCTTGCCCCTAAGCGTATTCTTCACCGCAAGGTGCAGCGTGGCTCCATGAAGGGCCAGGCCAAGGGTAATACCGAGCTGCATTTCGGCGAGTTTGGTATCCAGGCTCTCGAGGCCCATTGGATCACCAACCGTCAGATCGAGGCCGCTCGTATTGCCATGACCCGCTACATGAAGCGTGGCGGTCGTGTCTACATCACGATCTTCCCCGATAAGCCCATCACCAAGAAACCTGCCGAGACTCGCATGGGTTCTGGTAAGGGTAACCCCGAGGAGTGGGTGGCCGTCGTCAAGCCCGGCCGCATCATGTTCGAGGTCAAGGGTGTTCCCGAGGAGGTCGCTCGCGAGGCTCTGCGTCTTGCGCAGCACAAGCTCCCCATCAAGACCAAGATTGTTGCTGCCAAGAACGCTGAGCAGCGCATCGAGAAGGAGATGGCTGAGGAGGCCGCTCTCGAGGCCAAGTGGGCTGCTGAGGACGCCGCCGCCGCCAAGGAGGAGAACTAATGAAGCCCGCAGAGATTCGTGAGCTCTCGGACGCTCAGCTCGTTGAGAAGCTGAAGGAAATGCGCGCCGAGCTCTTTAACCTTCGTTTCCAGATGGCCACCAGCCAGCTGGACAACACCGCTCGCGTCAACACCGTGAAGAAGGACATCGCTCGCGTCCTCACGGAGCAGCGCGCCCGCGAGATCGCAGCGGAGAAGTCCGCTGTCGCCGAGTAGGACCTAAGGAGAGAACATGACTGATTCGCGTAACTCGCGTAAGGTCCGTACGGGTGTCGTTACCTCCGTCTCCGGTGCCAAGACCATTGTTGTCACCATCACCGAGCGCAAGCGTCACCCCAAGTACGGCAAGATGATGACCAGCTCCAAGAAGCTGCACGCTCACGACGAGGAGTGCACGGCTGGCGTGGGCGATACCGTCCGCGTTATGGAGACCCGTCCTATGTCCAAGATGAAGCGTTGGCGCCTCATCGAGGTCGTCGAGCGCGCTAAATAAGCAGTCGCTCTTACGACTTGTACGTTTCCGAAGATGTGCGTATGCCTGGCTTGCATACCACGGGCCGTATAAAGGCTGCGCACCTCTCTTCGGTTCTTAGTTCGGAGGAACATCTACCATGATTCAGATGCAAACCATGCTGAACGTCGCCGACAACTCCGGCGCTCGCAAGATTCGCTGCATCAAGGTGCTTGGCGGTTCCAAGCGTCGTTATGCAGGCATCGGCGATGTGTTCATCGGTGCTGTCCAGGAGGCTACCCCTGGCGCCAACGTCAAGAAGAAGGACGTTGTCCGTTGCGTCGTCGTTCGCACCGTTAAGGAGATCCGCCGCAAGGATGGCTCCTACATTCGCTTTGATGAGAACGCCTGCGTTGTCATCAACAACGATGGTTCGCCCGTCGGCACCCGTATCTTCGGGCCCGTCGCTCGCGAGCTTCGTGACAAGAAGTACATGAAGATCGTCTCGCTCGCTCCCGAGACCCTGTAGTTAGGGGAGATATATGTATATCAAGAAGGGCGATAAGGTCCAGGTTCTCTCTGGTAAGGATCGCGGCAAGCAGGGCGTTGTCCTGCGTGCTCTCCCCGCCGAGAACAAGGTCGTTGTCGAGGGCGTTTCGGTCGTCAAGAAGGCCGTCAAGCCCAACGCTGCCAACCAGCAGGGCGGCATCGTTTCGCAGGAGGCTCCCATCGACGCCTCCAACGTCAATCTCGTCTGCCCCGAGTGCGGTAAGGTTACCCGCGTCGGTCACGAGAAGGACGGCAAGAACAAGCTGCGCGTCTGCAAGAAGTGCGGCCACAAGTTCTAAGCTGCCCGCAACATCAAGTTGCTAGCAAAGGCCCGGATGCCACGGCACCCGGGCCTTTTTCTATCCCCACTCGATGGCTTCGGTTCTGCCGTCCCGTCATTCCGGTTGCATCCAGTTTTCGGTGCCGTCTCGAATCGAGTGCCGCCAGGTGATACCCTGTCGCGTTTCGTCGGCTTCGGGGACAAAAGTCGGGACAACTCCAAAAACTATTTTCGAACTCAGGGCTTTGAGTTTTTGTTTTTGTCCCAAAGGGCGCGGCGGGATGCCTTTGGAGGCTCGATAGCGCCGAAAACGCCCGTTTTGAAACTTAAATGCCTTTTCGCGTGCAAGCCGCCAGCTGCAATAGGAAGTGAATCAACGCAGGTGGCTTTCAAGCAGTTTGCAAAACTGCAGGTCGCAGGTCTTCATTGCCAGTAGGAGAAATGAGTAGTCTCAGGTGGCTTGCCCATGAGTTGACGAACGGGATTTGAGATTACGCTGACGTCCGGAAACGCTTCGAGCACGGCGTTACGTTTTTGGGGTTTGGGCGTAGCCCCTGCACCCGCGAGCGCGGGCCTTAAGCCCGCCGAGAGGGTGACGCGTCGAAAACGAAGGGGAAAGAGAGAAGGGGCCGTCCCTATCATTCAGGTTGCGACCGAAGAAGACAAGGAGACCCCCTGAGCCTGAATGATGCCCCACAGACCGCGTCCGACCGAGCTCAAGCCGAGCTTTTCCTGACGTCCGCCTTCGCGAAGATGATGGCTGGATTGGCTATGGATTGGCAACACTTATTTGGACGATTCCGGGAGGGACGGCCCCGCCTCCCTGAACTCGACCGGCGACATGTAGCCCAGCGTCGAGTGGATCCTGAAGTTGTTGTACCAGTGCACGTAATCCAAGAGCTTGGCTCGGAGCTCGCGCGTCCCTCCTCGGTCCTTCGGAGTGGCCGACGATCTCCCCGTTGCAGAGGTCGACGAGCAGGCAGACGTAGTTCCACGACGCCCCGACGCGCACGCAGGCCAAGTCGCTGCATATATGGGTGCACGGCGCCCTGCCGCCGAAGCCGCGCGCGACGACGTTCGACACGTCGGCCTCGTTGACCGCCCCGGGGTGCACCTTGAACCTCTTCCTGCCGTATGCGCCGGCCAGGCCGTTCTCCCTCATGATGCGGCAGACGCGGCGCCGGCTGACGGTAACGCCCGACCTCCCGGGCGACGCCTTGATCTTGCGCGATCCGTTCCGGCCCTTGCTGGCGGCGTGCGCCGCCGCGGCCGCCGTCGCCCCCGACATTAAGGTCCTCAAGGGCCGCGTCGTCTCCGGCGACCAGTTCGTCTCGCCCGCGGAACAGAAGGAGCGAATCCTCGCGGCCTTCGGCGACCTGTGCTGCGAGATGGAGGGCTGCACCATCGCGCAGGCCTCCTATCTCAACGGCGTGCCCCTCGTCGTCGTGCGCGCCATCAGCGACAAGCCCTGCGCCGAGGGCCGGGTCGTCGACTACAACACCTTCGAGAAGAAGGCCGCCTGCGACTGCGCCCGCATCGCCGCGCGCATGGTTAAGCTTTAGGCCCGGCGCGCCGGGGCCCTTTCCAAAGCGAAGTGTCGAGCCGAAGTGTTGAGCGTCGGCCCTGAATGTTCAATGGCCGTTGTTTTCTGCCCCTCAAGTGGTGGACTTTTCCTCGGAGCTGTTGATTCCCCCACGCGCCCCCTTCCGTTCTCTGTTCTCCCCTTATACTCCTTGTACGAGGAGGTAAGAAGTCATGGACAAGACCACACAGGACAGCTTGGCAAAGAAACCCGTCGACATGAGGGACAGGATTCTCGAGCATCTCGAGGCCCTCACCTCTGCCGTCTCGCTCGACGACCTTGCCCGTCTGTCCACCTCCGACATCGCCGAGACGCTCATCATCTCCAGGAGCCTGGCGAGCCAGTACCTCAACGACCTTGTTCGCGCCGGTCTTGTGGTTAAGGTGGCGGGCAGGCCTGTCCGTTATTTTCATCGCCGCGCGTTCCAGAAGCGTTTTCAGGTAAAGCTCTCTGCAAGCGAGTATGCCTCGCTCGCCGACCTCATCCAGGCGACGGGAATCGCCGATCACCGCGACTTCGCGCGTGCCGTGGGCTTCGACATGAGCCTCAGCTCCGTTGTCGAGCAGTGCAAGGCTGCGGTTCAGTACCCTCCGTTTGGCCTGCCCATCCTCTTGAGCGGCGGCGTGGGTGTCGGTAAGTCTTTCCTTTCTCGCCTTGTGTACGAGTACGGCAAGAACCAGGGCTTGCTGTCCCGCGACTCCTCCTATGTGCGCATCGACTGCGCCGGGGTCCCGGACGCCGCCTCGTTCAACGGGCTTCTTGACGAGTCGATCGCGAAAGCGCGCGGGGGTGTGGTCTTTGTCAACGGCATCGAGGCACTCTCTCCCTCTGCGATGGAGCACTGCCTTGCGACGGCCCTCGGGCTCGATGCCTCCCAGGATGCGCCGCGCGCTCGCCTCGTTCTTTCGACGACGCTTTCCGCCGATGACCTGAAGGTTTCCTCGGCCTACAGCAAAATGCCCATCTGTGCCCGCGTCCCCTCACTCAAGGAGCGGACCCCCGAGGAGCGCGAGGATCTCATCTTGAGCTTCCTGCGCAGCGAGGGGTGCCGAATCGGTTCTGATGTGAAGATCAGCCGCGGCGCATACCGTTGCCTCGTGAACGCGGACTTTTCCGATAACATCGCCGGCTTGCGCGCCTGCGTGACGAACTGCTGTGCCAAAGCGTTCCTCAATCGCGAGGGCGACTACGTCGTCGTTCGCCCGTATCTTCTTCCCAGCGGGCTCCTCTCCTCCGCGCAGATCGATCAACAGCCCGACGATGGCGTTCTGATCGACGCGTCTCTGGATGCCGCCGAGAGCACAGGGCCGGTCGAGCAGGCGCTCGATGCCCTGTGCTCCCTCGATGAGCGATTCTGCGCCGGGGAGCTCTCTGTCTCCGAGCTTGTCTCGCAAGCTGTCTCCGCTGTGCGCGGCGTTGAGGATCACTTGATCTTCGACCACGGCGTCGCCTCCTCGAGGTCGCGCGCCTTCGAGCGCGTCGTGGGCGCGGTCCTTGCCGACGCAGGCTCTTCTTATGGCATCGAGCTTTCGAGGAAGGTCGCTTTTCTACTGGCCCAGGAGATTTGCCTGCAGTTGTGGCCGGGTATCGGCCTGGCTAAGCGAAAGTCTGCCTGTGCGGAGCAAATCTCCCATCTCCTCGGTGCCGTGACCTCCGAATTGCCGTTTGCCTCGAGTGTCTCCGATCAGGTCGCCGCAGACGTGGAAGGGGCGCTGGGAATCTCGCTCGATCACTTCACGAAGACGCTTCTGACGCTGTGCGTCGCATCGGAGTCTCGCGATGCGAAGGCCCTTCGGACGCTCTGCGTCATCTTGTCCCACGGCTACTCAACGGCGACGAGCATCGCCGACGCGGCGAACCGTATGCTCGGCATGCATGTGTACGAGGCTGTCGACATGCCCTACGACCAGCAGCTGAAGGACATCGTCGGTCCGCTCCAGCGCCTCGTCGACCGCCATTCCTACTGCACCGGGGTCGTGTTCCTCGTCGACATGGGCTCCTTGGAGGAGGCCTATAAGGCCCTCGAGAACGTTACCGACTCCACTATCGGCGTGGTGAACAACGTCTCTACCGGTCTTGCGCTCGAGATCGGGGTCGGGCTGCTCGGCGGCAAGTCCATCGCCGAGGTTCTTGGCGATGCGACCGCCGCGTGCGTGACGCACTGCAAGGTGATCGAGCGCGTCAACCGTGAGGACGCCATCGTCTTCTGCTCCGAGTCCGGGGTCGACGCCGCGGAGAGGATACGCCAGCTCGTCTCGCAGAGCCTCCCGCGCACCATAGGCGCGCGCCTGCTCACGAGGCCCTTCAAGCAGCTCGTCGCGAACGGGTCGAACGACGCCGTTTTCTCCGAGCACCGCGTCTGCGCCGTCATCGGCACGGGAGACCCCGGGGTCGCCTCCGTCCCCTTCGTCGCCCTCGAGGACATCATGTCGACGGCGTCCGCCTCTAAGGTTGATGCCGTGTTCGGCAGGTGGCTTGACGCTTCCGAGCTCTCTTCTTTCCACGAGAAGCTGCTCTCGAACATGACGCTGCAGAACGTCATCCGCTCCATCACCATCCTCGACCCGGAGCGGCTATTCCATGAGATCGAGAGCGCCGTGCACGAGCTTCAGCGCAGGACAGGCGAGAAGATCGGCAGCAACGCCATCATTGGGCTCTACGTTCACCTCTGCTGTCTCGTCGAGCGCCTTGTTACCAGAAACCCCATTGAGACCTACGTTGGCCAGGACCGCTTCGAGGAGGAACGCGCCGATTTCATCGAGTCCTTCAGGCAGAGCTTCTCGAGCATCTCGACGCGCTATCGCGTAGAGGTTCCCGTAAGCGAGATCGCATATGTCTTCGACTACATAAGCGTGAGCGCCGCCCCGGCGCGAGAAGAGCGCCTCGGCTCCTCGGACCTCCTGCTCGACGAGTGACCTTCCCCACGCCGCCGCAAGCTGACCGCGCGTCCTCAATAATCCGATAACCCCTTGCCCGGCGCGAATCCGGATAGCGCCGAGGCAGTACCGAACGCAAAACTTCATTTGATAGGAGCAAACATGAGTGTTGTTATGGCACGAATCGACAATCGCCTGCTTCACGGCATCATCGTGACGCAGTGGGCCCCGGTGTCGGGCGCGACCCGAGTCATGGTCATCGACGACAAGGTCGCCGGCGACGAGGTCCTGAAGTCCACCATGAGGATGGCGCGCCCCGCGGGCATGGCCGTTTCGATCATCTCCGAGCAGACCGCGCTCAAGAACTTCGCCGCGGGCAAGTACGACCGCGAGAAGGTCTTCGTCATCGCCAAGGAGCCCGAGACGATGCTTCGCCTGGTCGAGTCGGGCGTCGAGCTCCCGTCGCTGGTCGTCGGCGGCTCGCTCGTCAAGGAGGACGGCATCCAGCTCACCCAGCGCGCCTACGCCTCCGCCGAGAACGTCCAGAGCTACAAGGCGCTCATCGCCCGTGGCGTCAAGGTGACGGCCCAGTTCGTGCCCGCCGACAAGCCCGTCTCCGTCGCAGACCTCATCTAAGGGGGAAATATGGTCAACTTCACTATCCTGCAGGTCGTCCTTTTGACCCTGCTGGCCTTCATCAAGCACGTGGACTACTACGGCATCCCGATGATCTTCGTCAATTACGCCGTTTTCTGGGGCCTCATCACCGGAGTCGTCATGGGCGACTGGAAGACCGGCCTTGTCATCGGCGGCACCATTCAGCTCATGCAGCTCGGCGTCGCGGGCTTCGGCGGCTCCTCCATTCCCGACTACGGCACGATGGCCATCATCGCCACCGCCTACGGCGTGACCCTGGGCTCCGACACGGGCCTCGCCATCGGCCTGCCGGTCGGCATGCTCGGCATCCAGCTCGACGTCGTCGCCAAGATCCTCAACGGCTTTGTCGTCGAGAAGTCCCAGAAGTTCTGCAACGAGGGTAAGTTCAATCAGATGAACGCCATCCTGTGGGTCTGCCCCGCGCTCTTCGGCCTGTGCGCCGCCCTGCCCGTCTTTGTCTCCGTGACGCTCGGCCAGCCCGCCGTCAACTGGCTCCTCGAGGTCATGCCCCAGTGGTTCCTCTCCGGCCTCACCCTCGCCGGCAAGATGCTCCCGGCCGTCGGTATCGCCATGCTGCTCCGCTACATGCCCACCGGCAAGTACTTCCAGTACCTGCTCGCCGGCTTCTTCCTCTCGGCCTTCCTGAACGTGCCCATCATCGGCGCCGCCATCGTCGGCGTTGCCCTCGCGATTGCGTTCTACCAGCGTGCCGAGAGGGACACCGAGCTCGCCGCCCACGCTTCCGCAGACGCCTTCATCGGAGAGGATGAGTAACCATGGAAAACGAGAACATCACCGCCGTCGCCGAGGGCAAGCCCTCCGGCTACAAGGTCACCAAGAAGGACCTGCGCAACGCGAACTGGCGCTGGCTCATGAGCGTGTGCACCTTCAACTACCAGACCCAGCAGGGCGCCTCAGTCGCCTACGCCCTCTCGCCGGTCCTGAGGAAGATCTACACGAACGACGAGGACTATAAGCAAGCGCTCAACAACCACTTCCGCTACTACAACACCCAGCCTTGGCTCGCCGCCATCATCCTTGGCGCCTGCGTGGCCATGGAGGAGCGCGACGGCCTAGCGGCGGCGGACGCCGTCCAAGACCTGAAGATCGGCACCATGGGACCGCTCGCCGGCGTTGGCGACTCCCTGCTCATGACCATGATCCCGACCATCATGGGCTCCATCGCCGCCTACATGGCCATCGAGGGCAACCCCGTGGGAGCCGGCATCTGGTTCGCGCTCATCCTGGCCATCTTCTGGGTCCGCATGCACGCCCTCGAGTTCGGCTACAAGCAGGGCGTGAAGCTCGTCACCGACTTCAGCGAGAAGCTTCCCAACCTCACTGCCGCCGCCTCCGTGCTCGGCCTCACCGTGGTCGGCTGCCTCATCGCCTCGGTCATCGGCGTCACCTGCCCGATTAGCTTCAGCTTCGGCGACGTCGCGATGGAGATTCAGCCGCTGCTCGACAAGATCCTGCCTGCCATGATCCCCGCCGCCATCACGGGAAGCGCGTATTACCTTCTTACCAAGAAGAACGCGAGCATGACGGCCCTCATCCTCGTGGTGATCGTCCTCGCGATGGTCGCCTCCGCCGCCGGCATCCTCGCCTAGCTTCGACCCAAGAGATTGGTGAATCAATGAGAAAGATAGTTGTGGCGAGCCATTCCCTTCTCGCCCAGGGCTTCAAGGACACCCTCGAGTTCCTTACGGGTAAGGGCGACGCCGTCAACGCCGTGTGCGCCTACGTGAACGACAACGGCGAGGGGCTCGACGCGGCGGTCGAGGCGGCTCTTTCGGGCACTGACGAGGTCGTCGTCCTCACCGACGCGTACGGCGGCAGCGTGAACCAGCGCTTTTCCCGCTTCGCCTCCGACCGGATCCACGTGATCGCGGGTGTCAACCTCCCGCTCGCCATGACGGTCGCGCTCGCGCGCCCCGACGAGAAACTCGACTTCGACGCCCTCGTCAACGAGGCGCGCCAGCAGATCATCTACGTGAACGGTGCCAGTTCCGCCGAGTGCGACGACGACGAATAGAGGAGGTCGACGATGAGAGAGTTCCTTAAGGACGTGTGGATGCACGGCGGTGAGGAAAGCCGCGCCATCACCCCCGAGAACATCACGGGCGAGAAGGGCCGCGCCGCCATGTCGGCCAGCCACCTCGGCGTCGGCCGCAAGGGCTCGTGCTGCGTGCCCCTTGAGTCCGGCGAGACCATCACGCTCGCGGACATCGAGGGCCCCGGCATCATCCGCCACATCTGGATGACCGTCCCCGACAAGACCGCCGTTGGCAGCTTCGTCATGCGTGACCTCGTGCTGCGCTTCTACTGGGACGACGAGGAGACCCCCTCGGTCGAGTGCCCTGTCGGCGACTTCTTCTGCAACGGCTTCGGTGAGCGCGCCATCGTCAACTCGATGCCCATCTGCGTGAACCCGACGGGCGGCATGAACTGCTACTTCGAGATGCCCTTCAGGAAGCACGCCAAGGTCACGCTTACGAGCGAGCACCCCGGGTTCATTAAGTACATCTTCTACACGTTCAACTACGCGCTCACCGACGTGCCGGACGACGCCATGTACTTCCACGCCCGCTTTAACCGCGAGCGCAGCACCCGCAGGGGCGTCGACTACACCGTGCTCGACGGCGTGCGCGGCAAGGGCTACTACGTCGGCACCTACATGGCCCTGTGCGCCCTGGAGCGCTATTGGTGGGGCGAGGGCGAGATGAAGTTCTTCCTCGACGGCGACGAGGAGTTCCCCACGGTCACCTCGACGGGAGCCGAGGACTACTTCGGCGGTGCCTGGGCCTTCCTCGACAGGCCGCCCCACGCGCTGCCCGAGGCGCAGTGCTTCAACACGCTGTTCGCCGGCTACCCGTACCGCTCGACGCGCGACGCCACGCGCGACCGCTTCAGCGCGGGCAAGCCGAACCCGAATCCGATGCTCGCGACTAACGACGACGCGCTGCCCAGGCACGGCCTCTACAGGTGGCACCTTCCCGACCCGATCTCGTTCAAGGAGGACCTGCGCGTGACGTTCCAGGACCTCGGCAACGACGACATCAAGCTCTACGAGCGCGAGGACGACATCTCCACCGTCGCCTACTGGTACCAAAGCGAGCCGCACGCCGTGCTCGCCCCGTTTGCCGCGAGGCAGGACCGCGTGCCCAGGTAGGGTCGCCTCGAAACAAGCCAACGTTATGGGCGCCCGCGGTTGACCATGACTGCGGGCGTCCCTTTGTAAGGAGGATCACATGAGCGAAAAGCAAATGAGGCTCGGCGCCCTCGAAGCCGGCGGGACCAAGATGGTCTGTGCCGTGGTGTCCGGCGACGGCGAGGTCCTCGACCGTATGGAGACCCCGACGCTTACGCCCGCCGAGACCGTCCCGCAGATGATCGAGTGGTTCACCGCCCGCGATGTGGACGCGTTGGGCATCGGCGCCTTCGGCCCGACCTGCGTCGACCCCAACGACGAGCGCTGCGGCTCCATCCTCCAGACGCCCAAGCTCGCGTGGCGAGGCCATGGTCTTCGTGCCGCGTTCGCCGACGACCTCGGGATTCCGGTGGCCTACGACACGGACGTTAACGTTGCCTGCCTCGGCGAAGTGGTCTTCGGCTGCTGCAAGGGGCTCGAGGACGCCGTCTACGTGACCATCGGCACCGGCGTGGGCGCGGGCGTCATGTGCGCGGGCAGACTCCTTCACGGTATGCTGCACCCCGAGGCCGGTCACATGCTGGTAAGGACCCGTCCCACCGAGGAGGGACGCTGCGTCTGCCCGAGCCACGCGAGCTGTCTCGAGGGGCTCGCCTCCGGCCCCGCCATCGCCGCGCGCTGGGGAAAGCCCGCGGCCGAGCTCGCGGACAACGATGAGGTGTGGGCGCTCGAGGGGGATTATCTGGGGCAGATGTGCGCGAACCTCGTGCTCATGTACTCGCCTCGCCGCATCGTCCTCGGCGGCGGCGTGATGCACCAGGAGCAGCTCTACGGCATCGTCCGCAAGAAGACCCTCGAATATCTGGGTGGCTACATCCAGACCGCCGAGCTTAAGGACATGGAGAGCTACATCTGCGCCCCGGGCTGCGGCGGCGACCAAGGAATCCTCGGCGCGGCCGAGCTGGCAAGAAGGGCGCTCGCGTAACTTGCGCTCTCTCCGCCATACAACGCGTTAAGAAAAGACGAGCGCTTCTTGCCAATTGAGCGGCAAGAAGTGCTCGTCTTTTGCATTTGTTTTTGGGCAGGACGCCCCGCCTCCACTAGAGTCCCTGGACCGCCACACCCACGAGGTTTGGACCGGTGTGGACAAGAAGCGCGGGGCTGATGTCGGAGCGGACGACCTCCACCGCGTTGGCCACGCGCTCGCACAGGGCCTGCTCCATACGGTCGTAGAGGTCGGCGTGGGCCGAGGTGCGGCTCGCGGCAAAGCGCACCTTGGGGTGCTTCTCGACGATGGCGGCGATGAGCTTGACCTCGGTGCGATGCGGTGCTTGCACAGCCATTTCGTGTGCGCGAGGCTGTTGGCTTTCTGGGCCACAGCAATCACCTTCCCCCTAGTATGATGACCTGAACAATCCTCATGCTAGGGGGAAGGTTTTTGTCGCGTAGCGGAAATTGGCCTCCACCCGCTGAGCGGGTGGCTTTCTATGCCGCGCGTGCCGCGCGGCACGGACTAAAGTCCATGAATAAAAACGAGGAAGGCCACGTCCGGCCTCCCTCGCAAAGGGTCTCTGATTACTCCCACTCATTGGGGACAGACTTAAATGAGTGCTCTTGAAATGCCGGCGCCTGGGGACGTTCTTTTTCTGTCTGCAGTTTGGAACGTTCCTTTTCTGTCGGCAGTTTGGGACGGTCCTTAGAGCTGCAGCGCGCCATGAGCGACGAGGCGAAGCGGATCATCCTGTCTTTTGAGTTCTAAGCATAAGCCCCTGTCTCTGAGCAATGACCGGTTCGCATTTGTGCGTATTTGCGTGCGTGGGATTGCGTGAATATGCGTATAGATGCGCCGTTTACGGGACAAAAATGACCGTTTAGCGGTGAGATACGCACAAACACGCACAGACGCGCGTGTTTGTGCGAATATAGAGCTATCCGAAATGCAAGACGTTCTATGACACAGGAGGCACATATGGTAGATTCCAAGCAGGCTCCACTCGACTCCGCGGCAGCCGCAAAAGCAGCGTTCGCTTCGGTCCAGGACAAGCCATTCCCCGATGATATCTTTACGGCTCCCGAGCTTCGTTGGGCTGTGATCGGGTGCGGCGTTATCGCCAACCAGATGGCCCAGTCTCTCGCTCTTGCCGGCCGCAAGCTTGCGGGCGTCGCCAACCGTACGCTGTCCAAGGCTCAGGCTTTTGCTGAGCAGTATGGCATCGAGAAGGTCTATGAATCGGTTGAGGACCTCTACGCCGATCCGGGCATCGACGCCGTCTATATCACCACGCCGCACAACACGCATATCACCTATCTGCGTGACGCGCTGGCCGCCGGCAAGCACGTGCTCTGCGAGAAAGCCATTACCCTCAATTCCGCTGAGCTCGACGAGGCGCGTGCCATCGCTGACGAGCACAACGTCGTCCTCATGGACGCCACCACGGTGCTTCATATGCCCTTGTATCAAGAGCTGCGCCGTCGCATGGATGCCGGCGAGTTTGGTCGCATGAACCTCGCCCAGCTCAACTTTGGTAGCTACAAGGAGTACGGCGATCTGACCAATCGCTTCTACAACCGCAACCTTGCTGGCGGTGCCATGCTCGACATTGGCGTGTATGCCCTGTCCGTCATGCGTCTCTTTATGGCAAGCCAGCCCATTGAGGTCGTTTCGTTGGGCAACACCTGTGAGACCGGTGTTGACGTTGCGGGCGGCATCGTCTGCCGTAATGCCGAGCAGCAGCTGGGTGTTGTGAGCCTCACGCTCCACTCCAAGCAACCCAAGCGCTCGATTATTAGCTTCGATAAGTGCTATATCGAGGTCAACGAGTATCCGCGCGCCGATCACGCGACTATCGTGTGGACTGCGGACGGCCACCGCGAGGAGGTCCACGCCGGCACCGAGGCTTACGCCCTTTGCTATGAGATGGCCGATCTTGAGAAGGCCGTTGCCGGCGACGACTCTAAGCGTGAGCTTCTGGGCTATGCTTCTGATGTTATGGAGCTGATGACCAAGCTACGCGCCGACTGGGGAGTCGTGTACCCCGAGGAGGAGTAAGCGATGCTAGCGGAAGATAGGCTCAACGCGATCGTGTCGATGGTTCAGCAGACCGGCTCGGTTACCGTGCCGGAGCTTGCCGAAGCCCTGGGCGTGACGGCGTCTACCATTCGGCGCGACCTGCAGACGCTCGACCGAGCACACCGTATCGCCAAGGTGCACGGAGGCGCGACAAGTCTGGAGCGCGCGCACGTGACGCGCGACCTAACGCTTAATGAGCGCAGCGACCTCCATAACGACGACAAGGAGCGTATCTGCGCCCGTGCGGCGGCGCTTGTGGAGCCCGAGAGCTTTGTATACATCGACTCGGGTTCGACGACGCTCAGGCTCATCGAGCATCTTCCACACCTTGAAGATGTCACCTATGTGACCGATTCCGTGCTCCATGCTCAACGCCTTGCTTTGCGCGGCATGCGTACCGTGGTGCTGGGTGGCGAGCTCAAACCCGAGACCGAGGCGCTCGTTGGCCCCGATGCCTTGGCAACCTTAGACCGCTACAACTTCAACTGTGGCTTTTGGGGCTCTAACGGCATTGCCGCCGAGCAGGGCTTCACGGCGCCCGATATCGAGGAGGCGCAAGTAAAGCGTATCTCGATGCGCCATACGGCCAAGCGCTTCGTAATCTCGGACGCCAGTAAATTTGGCATGGTGGCGCCCGTCAAGTTCGCGGACTTCCGTGACGCAACGATTATTACCGCAGGCGATGTCCCTGCCAAGTACCGGGCAATGGACAACGTCATCACGGTCTAACAGCAAGGGACGGGCTAAGGCCAAAACCACCGCGAAGGGGCAGGAACCTTTGTGGTGGTTTTGACGTTTGTCCAGATAAAACCTGCCAAAATAAACCTGTCCCTTTTTGGCAGGTTTTAGGGCTCCCAGGGGCAGGGGGCTTCGATGTGGATGTGCTCGCCGGTTACGGGATGCGTAAAGGACACGCTGTGGGCGTGGAGCATGAGGCCACAAGGACGCGGCGTCCCGTACAGGTCGTCGCCCACCAGGGGATGGCGCTCGCTCGCCAGGTGCACGCGAATCTGGTGTTTGCGGCCGGTGAGCAGCTCGACATCGATATACGAGCGCGTGGGCAGGCCGCGGCGGCTCTTAAGACGCTTGAGCACCTTCACGCGCGTTTGAGACGGCTTGCCGCTGGCGCCGACGCGCATCTTTCGGCTGTCGTGACGGTCGCGGGCGATGGGCTTGTCGATGAGCTTTTCGTTCCAGTCGATCTTGCCCTCGGCGAGCGCCAGGTAGTGCTTTTCGAACGCGTGGTCGATGATCATCTGGTCAAAGGCGGGCTGCGTCTGCTTGTCGAGTGAGAACAGCACCACGCCGGTGGTGTCGCGGTCCAGGCGGTTGAGCGGTTGCATGTCGGTCGCGGCAAAGCCGTCGCCCATCGCCAGCAGCAGGTCACTGGCGTAGTCGGTGAGCGTGCGCTCGCCGGTACCATCGCCGTGGACGATCATGCCGGCGGGCTTGTCGATGGCCATGAGCCAGGCGTCGCAGTAGAGGACTTGAGGTTCTTCGTTCACGTGTAAGCCTTTCGGTTAACTAATTCCCACAAACATGCAGCCCGAGGTCGCCCCGCGCAGGCGGGCGGCGGGCTTACGGCCGGCCTGCGCGGCCTCGACGGCGCGACGGACGCGTGCGACGGCGCGGCCCACCTCATCCGTCTCGAGCAGCGTTCCGTCCACCATGAGACGACGGACGCCGGCGTCGAGCAGCTGCGGTACCTGCGGCGTAAGGTCGATGGGGTAGGCGTCGTACAGGCGCGAGCGGCCGTGGATGTCGGTGCGCACGGGCATGACCTTGCCGTCGATATTCTTGAGCGACAGCTTGCGGGCGCGCAGGCGGCAGTTGGCGCAATCGTGGATGCAGCCATTGGCCACCTGCAGGATGCAGTGCTCGCTCGTCATGACGCGCGGGCGGCCGAAAACGGTGATGCCCAGGGCTGCGGGCGCGGAGGTACCAAGCGAGATAATCTCGTCGAGCGTGATCTCGGGCGAGAGCCAAAACGCGCCGGCTCCGCGCTCGGCAAGTGCCTCCATGCAAGGGGTGTTGTGCACGGGCAGGCAAGAGCGGACCTCCGCCGTGGCACCAACCTGGGCGGCCAGGGCAAGCTCGGAGATATTGCCAACGGCGACGGTGGCCCCGGCATTGATCCAGGGATCGACGCGCTCGTGGTCAACGGCGCGGCAGACCTCGTCGAGTACGGGCACGATACCCTGCTCAAATGCATCGGCAGGGGAGAGTCCGACAGCCTTGAGCGCATCGGTGGTCATGTAGATGCGCGCGGCGCCCTCGGCACGAGCTGCCTCGGCGGCCTCGAGCGAGGCGACGGTGGCGCAGATTTGCGGCTCATCGCGGTAGTGCTCGGGCGCGGGGCGGGAATCATTGGTGACAGTCGCCGGTAGCTCGAGCGTGCGGGCGCGCTCCTCATACGGTGCCAGAATGGCCTCTTCCAGCGCCTTACAAGCGGCGGCGCGCACCTTGTGCACGGCGGAAAAGCCCATGCCGCAGCCCTCATCGAGCGCCACCTCAAAGCTCGCGGCCTCAAAGGGAGAGGAGCCCATGCGCCCGACGTGCTCAACCAGATCGGACGCCTCGACCGCACGGGTCTTGGCGGCCTCGACGGTGAAGCCCGTGGCGGTGGCGGTGAGCGCGGGGTCGTCACAGCAGGTGAGTGTGACAGTAAACGGCTTGCCCAGGCGCGCCACGACGGACACATCAACAGCGCGGCGGCGCAGCACATCGCGCTTGAGCGCGGCGCCGGCGGCGTCGATGGCACGCTGGCTGCGAATCACGCGGACGCGGCAGCCCTCGGGCATGCTACGGGGCACGCGACACTCGATAACATCGCCGGCAGCGGCATCATCGGCGGCAATGGTGGTCAGGAACTGGTCAAACTCGTTATCGTGGCGAAGCTCCAGCAGGTCGCCCTTGCCCACGGGCTCAAACAGCTCAATGCGGGCGATGGCGGCGCGGCGACGGCGGTCGTCGGGCTTGAGGCCGCGCACATCGCGGTTGGCCGGGCGGCTGCCCAGCACCGTGCCCACGATCTGGCCGCGGTTGTTGGAACGCTCATAGCTCATCATCTCGTCGCCCGAGGTGCCGTCCTGATAGGCGTGCGTAAAGTCGCGGTTAAAGCAGCGCTTGAGCTGGCGCTGACGGGCGGCTTCCTCGTCCTTAGAGGTCGAAACATCGGCCAGCATATCGTCAATCTGATGACGATACACGTCGACGATGGAATACACGTAATCGGGAGCCTTCATGCGGCCCTCGAGCTTGAGCGATGCGGCGCCGGCGTCATACAGACGGCGAACGAGCTGCGAAGTGTTGGTGTCACGCGGGCATAGAGCGCGCTCGCGACCGGCAGGGGAGAGCGTACGTCCGTTCTCGTCGATCAGCTCGTAGGGCAGGCGGCAGGGCTGGGCGCACATGCCACGGTTGGCCGATCGTCCCGCCATGGCAAAGCTCGAAAGCAGGCACAGGCCCGAGTAGCAAAAGCAGATGGCGCCATGGCTAAAGACCTCAAGGTCCACATCCGGCGCGGCATCGTGAATGGCGGCAATCTCGTCGATGGAAAGCTCGCGCGAGAGAGTCACGCGGTCGGCGCCCTGCTCGCGGCACCAAAGGGTTCCGCGGTCGTCGTGGATGTTCGCCTGGGTCGAGATATGTGTCTCGATGCCGGGCATGGTGCGCTTGACCTCAAAGAACAGGCCCCAGTCCTGGATGATAAAGGCGTCGGCGCCCAGCGTGGAGCAGCGGTGGATGAGTTGCAGTGCATCGCCCATCTCGGACTGCTTGATGACGATGTTGACCGTGACGTAGACGCGCGACCCGGCTAGATGCGCGGCGCGGCAGGCTTGCTCAAAGGCCTCGTCAGTAAAGTTGGTGGCCTTGCGGCGGGCGTTGAAGCTGCCCATGCCGCAGTAGATGGCGTCTGCCCCGGCGGCGAGTGCGGCGGCAAAGGGCTCGGGCCCTCCGGCGGGCGCCAAAAGCTCGGGTCTGCGGTTGGTGGTTCGACTGGCGGTTGCGGTCATATCCTGCCTTTCAAAATGCTCAGATACTCAAAAGTATAGTGGTGCTGTTGCGGCGGACGAGCCCTGTGGCCCAAGCAGGATAAAGTCTTCAGGCAGGTCGCCGGTCGTGCCGTTCAGCGGCCGACAGACGCCGTTGGGCGATAAAATATTCTCGCAACGTGATAATAATCTTGCATCGCGCGGAAACCTTGAGTACTATCCCAATCAAGCGCGGTGTTCAGACCGAACTGTGCCTCCCGGTGTGAACGCCGCGCTCACGCTCTCTATTTGATCGTAAGGAGAAAAACATGAGCAAGACCGTCGTGTCTTCCGATAACGCACCTGCAGCCATCGGCCCGTATTCCCCCGGCATCCAGACCGGCAACATGGTGTTCCTGTCCGGCCAGCTGGGCATCGACCCCGCAACCGGCAAGATGCCCGAGGGCGTCGAAGCCCAGGCTAAGCAGTCCCTTGCTAACGTCGAGGCCCTGCTGACCGCTGCCGGCGCCACCTTTGCCGATGTCGTCAAGACCACGGTCTACCTGGCCGACATCGCCGACTTCGCTGCCGTGAACGAGATTTATGCCTCCAAGTTCGAGGCTCCGTTCCCTGCGCGCAGCGCCTTCCAGGTTGCCGCCCTTCCGGCCGGCGGTCTGGTCGAGATCGAGGTCGTCGCCGCTCTCTAGGGCGTTGGCAACAACTAAACATGGCATGCAAAAAGACCCTGCAGTGCGAGCTGCAGGGTCTTTTGTCAAGTGACGGATCGCATGTGGAGCCACCAAGGGCAGTCTTTTTGTTTGTTAGCCCTCCTTGCGGACTTTTTGCAGGTAGCGGTAGACGCTGGGTTCCGAGATACCCAGTGCGGCGGCAGCGCAGGCAACAGCGCCCTTGAGCATGAACACCCCGTTGCCGTTAAGGTGGCGAATGACGTCCACGCGGTCGCTCTGGCCAAGCGACGCTACATCCAGCCCGCGCGCGCTCAGCAACTCGGCAATGCTGCGGTCGATGAGCTCCTGTGTAGACTCCGAAAGGCTTTCGACCTCGATAGGGGCGGGCTCCGTGCGCGTCGGCGCCGCGTCGAAGCACGCCATGAGCTGCTGCGCCATGGCGTTGATGGAGCGCACGGTCGAGAGGTCGGTGTTGACGCAAAGCATACCGACGATCTCGTCATTCTCGCGGATAAAGTACGTCGCTGACTCCAGCGTCTTGCCACCGGCGCCGCGCCCCTCGTAGCCCGTAATAAACGGCAGGTCGCGATACTTGGCGTCGTGCATGATCTTGAGTGCCAGGTCGGTGGCGGGACCGCCGACCTTGCGGCCGCTCACGATGCCGTTGCGAATATCGACGATGGCATGGTCGGGATCCGAGAAATCGTGCAGCACGATCTCGCTGTTCTTACCGAGTATCTGCTCCAGGAAATCGACCATCGGCAAAAAGCGACGTACGGTCTCGTTCACGGGCAACTCCTTTGGGTGAAATCGGAAGTTTCATAACAATTTTTTCTCATGGTAACACGCTGCTCTTCATCTCGTATATCCGCAGGTACATTGCGTAATACAGACGAACGGTAGGAATTTGGCGGTAAACGGTTGACCAAAAGAAAAGTTAGATGTTATTTTGACCAGACACTTTCCTGACCTGCGGAAATGCATTATTTCAGCAGAAGAATAGTCTGATAACAAAAAATTATTATTGAGAATGAGAATCATCTTTAATACGATATGCAACGAAGGCACAACCTCAACCCCGCACTGCGTCACAATAGAGCGTTAGATGCGAAAACAACTATTTCGAGGATTGGTGGTCAAATGACCCAGGAGACGGTTACGAACGGCACTGAAGCCCTGTTCACTCGTGAAGGCATGCCTCCCGTTAAAGAAATGATCCCGTGTGCCCTTCAGCACGTACTGGCTTCGTTTGCCGGTATCATCACCCCGGCTGTCATCATGGCCGGCGTCTACGGCTTTAATAGTCAGCAGAGTACCGACATCATCCAGGTCGCGCTCATTCTTTCGGCGATCGATACGGCCCTTCAGGCCTTCGCTCCCTTCCGTCGCATCGGCGGCGGCCTGCCCATTGTCATGGGCGTTTCGTTCGCGTTTCTGCCGGCCCTGCAGGCCATGGGTGCCTCGGGCTTTAGCTTTGGTGCGCTGCTGGGCGGCGAGATCGTCGGCGGCGCCGTCGCGGTCCTCTTTGGTCTGGGCTACAGCAAGATTAAGTGGCTGTTCCCGCCCGTTGTGACCGGTACGGTCATCTTCTCCATCGGCGTTTCGCTGTATCCCACGGCCGTCAAGTATATGGCCGGCGGTATGGGCACGCCGCTGTGGGGCACTCCGCAGGCCTGGTGCGTCGCTCTTATCACCTTCGCCGTGGTCTTTGCGCTCGCCAACTTTGGCAAGGGCACGCTCAAGCTGGGATCCGTGTTCTTTGGCATGATCGTTGGCATGATCGTTTCGATCCCCTTTGGCATGATCGACTTCTCCAGCGTCGCCACCGCTCAGGTCTTCGCCCTTCCCAAGCTCATGCCCTACGCGCTCGAGTTTGATCCCGAGGTCTGCATTACCCTCGCCGTCGTGTTCCCCATGGTTGCCATCCAGGTTATCGGCGATGTTTCCGCTGCTTGCCTGGGCTCCATCGACCGTATGCCCACCGAGCGCGAGCTCTCCGGCGCTATCGTGTCTCAGGGCCTCACTTCTATGGTCGGCGGCCTGCTGGGCGGTCTTCCCACCAGCGCCCTTGGCCAGAACGTGGGCATCATCTGCTCCAACAAGGTCGTCAACAAGTGGGTCTTTGTGATCATCGCGGCCGTCTTTGCCATCGCCGGTCTGTTCCCGCAGCTCTCTGCCGTCCTTTCCGCTATCCCGCAGCCCGTTATCGGCGGCGCGACCGTCGGCGTCTTTGGCACCATCACCATGAACGGCGTGCGCATGTTCACCCGCGAGGGCCTCACGCAGCGCACTACCACCATCGTCGGCACCTCCGTCGTCTTTGGCCTGGGTATCTGGATGGCCAGCGGTTGCCTTGCCGGCGAGGGTATGCCCGCCTGGGTGTCCACCGTCATCGGCTCCAATGCCGTGACCCCCACCGCCATCATGGCCATTGTCCTTAACCTGATCCTTCCGCAGACGCCGGTCGTGGCTCAGCACATCGATGCTGCCAAGGACGCTGCCGTGGATCTGGTCTTGCCCGAGAGCAAGAAGTAACCAATTCGGTGCTATTCGTCGGCGGGCGCATCGCCTCGTCCGCCGACGTCATGCGGCGCCAAGCCGCACTTCAAAGGGTTTGTCCCTTTGGTGAAGCGTTGACGGGAGAGGGCCCGTTTCCGGTGTAGGCCGGCGCTTCGCACTTCCGCCATGTCAGAGGTGTCAAACCCCGCCCCTGATGTTGAAGGGAGCATTTATGCTTCTGGTCGCTAACGGTTCCGTCTTTACCCGCAACGCTCAGACCCCGTTCATTCCAAACGGTGCGGTCGCCATTGACGGAGATACGATCGTCGAAGTGGGCCCCGAGTGCGAGCTCAAGGCCAAGTACCCGGATGCCGAGTACGTCGATGCCCAGGGCAACCTCATCATGCCTGGACTCATCAATTGCCACACCCACATCTACTCGGGTCTGGCCCGCGGCCTTGCCATTAAGGGCTGCAACCCCACCAACTTCCTGGAGAATCTTGAGCAGCAGTGGTGGAAGATCGACGACAACCTGACGCTCGACGGCACCAAGGCCAGCGCCTATGCCACGATTCTTGACTCCATCCGCGATGGCGTCACCACGATCTTCGATCACCATGCGAGCTTCTGCGAAATCCCGGGAAGCCTCTTTACCATTAAGGATGCAGCTCAGGAGCTGGGCATGCGTTCGTGCCTGTGCTACGAGGTCTCCGACCGCCGCGGCCAGGAAAAATGCGACCAGGCCATTGCCGAGAACGCCGAGTTTGCCCAGTGGGCCGCCAAGGAGCGTCGCGATAACGACAACCACATGATCGCCGCCATGTTTGGCGGACATGCCACCTTTACGCTGTCGGACGAGACCATGGATAAGATGGCCGAGGCCAACAACGGCCTGACCGGCTTCCACATCCATGTGTGCGAGGGCATGAATGACGTGTGGGACTCCCGCCTCAACCGCGGTGGCATCAGCCCCGTCGAGCGCCTGCTGCAGCACAATCTGCTGGGTCCCGACACCATGCTGGGCCACTGCATCCACGTGACGCCTGCCGAGATGGATATCGTCAAGGAGTCCGGTACCTGGCTCGTCAACAACCCCGAATCCAATATGGGCAACGCCGTGGGCTGCGCCCCCGTGCTCGAGTTCTTCCGCCGCGGTATCCCCGTGTGCATGGGCACCGACGCCTACACCCACGATATGCTCGAGAGCCTTAAGGTCTTCCTGATCATTCAGCGCCACAACGCCGCCATGCCCAACGTGGGCTGGTGCGAGGCCATGACCATGCTGTTCGAGAACAACGCCAAGATGGCCAGCAAGTACTTCGATCGCAAGCTCGGCGTGCTCGAGGCCGGCGCTGCCGCCGACGTCATCGTTATGGACTACAAGCCCTTTACGCCGCTGAGCGAGGAGAACATCGACGGCCACATGCTCTTTGGCATGATGGGCAAAAACTGCCGCACCACCATCATCAACGGCAAGGTCCTGTACAAGGATCGCGAGTTTGTCGGTATCGATGAGGAAAAGATCAACGCGTGGACCATGGCTGAGTCCAAGAAGCTCTGGAGCACGCTCAACGATCGCACCTACTAATTCACAAGTAGATTCACGCGCGCCGGATGTTTCGCCGCATCTGACGCGCGTATAGGCGGCCTCCGCGGGGTCGCCGGCGCTGTGCTAGCGCTACACCGTATTTGCGCCCGCCGCGCGGTCTCGCCGGGCGTTACAGAGAGGAGCTCATTATGAGCGACATCATGAGGCCGATCCCGTTTTCGCAGCTGATGAACTGGATCATCGAGGAGCACAAGACCCAGGACGCCATCTTTGGCGTGCGCAAGATGGTCACGACCAACCAGGAGGGCGCGCTTCCCATTTTTGACGAGCGCATCGAGACTCCGTTTGGCCCGGCCGCCGGCCCCAATACGCAGCTTGCCCAAAACATCGTGGCATCCTACGTGGCCGGTTCCCGCTTCTTTGAGCTCAAGACCGTCCAGGTTATGGACGGCGAGGAGCTCTCCAAGTGTGTGAACAAGCCCTGCATCGTGACGCAGGACGAGTGCTACAACTGTGAGTGGTCGACCGAGCTCGAGGTTCCGCAGGCCTTTGCCGAGTACGTGAAGGCATGGTTCGCCTGCCACCTCATCGCTCGCGAGTACGGCCTGGGAAGCCCGGACGGTTTTGTCTTCAACATGTCCGTGGGTTATGACCTGGAGGGCATCAAGAGCCCCAAGGTCGACGCCTACATCGAGGGTATGAAGGACGCCAGCGGCTCCGACGTCTGGAACGAGTGCCGTACGTGGGCGCTCGCCAACCTGGACAAGTTTGAGCATGTTGACGCCGCATTTGTCGAGTCCATCCCGGCACGCGTCTCCAACTCCATCACCGAGTCTACCCTGCACGGCTGCCCGCCGGCCGAGATCGAGCGCATCGCGACCTACCTCATCACCGAGAAGGGCCTCAACACCTACATCAAGTGCAACCCCACGCTGCTGGGCTATGAGTTTGCCCGCCAGCGCCTCAACGAGCTGGGCTTTGACTACATCGTCTTCGATGACACGCACTTCCGCGAGGACCTGCAGTGGGCCGATGCCGTGCCTATGTTCGAGCGCCTGATTGCCCTGTGCGCCGAGCGCGGCCTGGAGTTTGGCGTCAAGCTGACCAACACGTTCCCCGTCGACGTGACGAGGAACGAGCTGCCCTCCACCGAGATGTACATGTCCGGCCGTTCGCTGTTCTCACTGACCATTGAGGCTGCCCGCCGCATTACCGAGCAGTTCGATGGCAAACTGCGCATCAGCTACTCCGGTGGCGCCACGGTCTACAACATCCGCGCCCTGTACGATGCCGGCATTTGGCCCGTTACCCTGGCGACCGACGTGCTCAAGCCCGGTGGCTACGAGCGCTTTAGCCAGATGGCCGGTGAGTTTGGCGATCTGGACGGCAAGCCGTTTGAGGGCGTCTCTCTCGAGGCCGTGACTGCGATCCAGGCCGACTCGCTCACCAACCCGCTCTACAAGAAGCCGCTGCGTCCGCTGCCCGACCGCAAGGTTGCCGGCAAGAGCCCGCTTTCCGACTGCTTTACCGCGCCGTGCCGCACGAGCTGCCCCATCCAGCAGGATATTCCCGCCTACCTGGCGGCTGTTGACGAGGGCCGCTTCGAGGACGCGCTCAACATCATCATCGAGCGCAACGCCCTGCCGTTTATCACCGGCACCATCTGCCCGCATCCCTGCGGCCGCGCTTGCGAGCGTGCGTTCTACGAGCCCGAGGGTGCCCAGATTCGCGCCAGCAAGCTCAAGGCTGCCCGCGAGGCCATGACCGCCGTGCTGCCCAAGCTGCGCGCCCAGGCCATTGCCAACGACGGCGAGCACAACGTTGCCGTTATCGGTGGCGGCCCGGCCGGTCTGGCGACGGCGTTCTTCCTGACGCGTGCCGGCGTGCCCGTCACTATCTTTGAGGCCCGCGATTCGCTCGGCGGCGTGGTCCGCCACGTGATCCCCGAGTTCCGTATTGCGAGCGACGATATCTCCCACGATGCCGAGCTCTGCCTGGCCTTTGGCGCCAAGGTGCAGCTCAACGCTCGCGTGGATTCCATTGAAGAGCTCAAGGCCCAGGGCTTTACCGACGTGGTCGTGGCCACCGGTGCCTGGATGCCCGGCTCTGCGGGCTTGGGCGAGGGTGCCGAGCTCGACGTGCTGGAGTTCCTCGAGACCGCCAAGAAGGGCGAGAAGCTCGAGCTGGGCGAGGACGTCGTGGTCATCGGCGCCGGCAACACCGCCATGGATGCTGCCCGCGTGGCCAAGCGCCTGGCTGGTGTGAAGAACGTGCGCCTGGTGTATCGCCGCACCAAGAAGCAGATGCCCGCCGACGAGGAAGAGCTTGATCTTGCTCTTGCCGACGGCGTTGAGTTCTGCGAGCTGCTGGCGCCCAAGGCACTCAACGGCGCCGTGCTGACCTGCGACGTTATGGAGCTTGGCGAGCCGGATGCAAGCGGCCGTCGCAGCCCCGTCGCCACGGGCGAGACCGTCGAGCTTCCCGCCACCACGGTGATCTGCGCCGTGGGCGAGGGCATCGATGCCAGCCTGTACGATGCTGTGGGCGTCGAGCACGACCGTCGCGGCCGCCTTGCCGCCACCTCCACCGGCGTTGAGGGCGTCTGGGCTGCAGGCGATTGCCGTCGCGGTCCGGCCACCGTGGTCGAGGCTATTGCCGACGCCGCCGAAGTCGCCCGCGCCATCGCCGGCGTGGACTTTAACAAGTACGCCGACTGCAACGAGCAGGCCGGTCGCGAGGACACCTGCTACGAGCGCAAGGGGTCGCTGTGCCGCGACAAGCGCAACTGCACTAAGACCCGCTGCCTGGGCTGCGGTTCGGTGTGCGAGGTCTGCTGCGACGTGTGCCCCAACCGCGCCAACGTGGCCATTAAGGTGCCGGGCCTGGCCAAGCATCAGGTCGTCCACGTCGATGGCATGTGCAACGAGTGCGGCAACTGCGCCGTGTTCTGCCCCTACCAGGAGGGTCGTCCCTACAAGGACAAGCTCACCCTGTTCTGGAGCGAGGAGGACATGGAGAACTCCGAGAACGAGGGCTTCCTGGCCGTGGGCGAGGATCACTTTAAGGTCCGCGTCGCCGGCACGGTCCGCACCGTCTCGGTCGATGCCGTCAACACTGGCCTTCCCGAGGCCGTCCGCCTGACCATCAGGGCTGTGCGCGACAACTATTCGTACCTTCTTAAGAAATAGGCGAGTCTCTTATGGCCAAATCCATTCAACATAACGTGGCCTACGTTGCCTGCGGAAGCGGTTGCGCCTCCGCAGGCGGCGACGCCCGCTGCAGCGAAGGCTGCATTGGCTGTGGTGCCTGCGTCACGGCCTGCCCCCACGGCGCCATTGCGCTGGTCGATGGCATCGCCCGTGTGGATCGCTCCAAGTGCACGGGCTGCGGCCTGTGCGGCATGGCGTGCCCGCAGCGCGTGATTGCCTTCGTTCCCGGTTATCAGAACATCCTGGTGCGCTGCAATAACACCGATAAGGGCGCCATTGCGCGCAAGATCTGCGACACGAGTTGCATCGGTTGCGGTATGTGCGCCAAAAAGTGCCCCGCCGGCGCTATCCGCATCGAGGACAACTGCGCCCATATCGATGGCGCGGATTGCTTGTCGTGCGGCATGTGCGCCGTCGTCTGCCCGCATGGCGCCATCCACGACCGCACCGGCATCGCCGCCGGCGTGTAGAAGGGAATCACCATGGCACAGGAATTCACTTTTACCGTTAACGGTGTCGAGCACACGACGACGGAGAATAAACCACTGCTGCGCTATCTGCGCGACGACCTGCACATTCACTCCGCCAAGGACGGCTGCTCCGAGGGCGCCTGCGGCACCTGCACCATCCATGTGGACGGTGCGGCCGTCAAGGCGTGCGTGCTGACCACCGCTCTTGCCGCCGGCCGCAACATCGTGACCGTCGAGGGCCTGCCCGAGGACGTGCGCGAGGCCTTTGTGTACGCCTTTGGCGCCGTGGGCGCCGTGCAGTGCGGTTTTTGCATTCCCGGCATGGTCATGGCGGGTGCGGCGCTCATCGCCGAGGACCCCGAGCCCACTGAGGAGCAGATCAAGTACGCCATTCGCGGTAACGTCTGTCGCTGCACCGGCTACAAAAAGATTATCGAGGGCATCTCGCTGGCCGCTGCGGTGCTCCGCGGCGAAAAGCAGATCGACGAGGACCTGGAGCGCGGCGATGACTACGGCGTGGGCAAGCGCGCCTTCCGTATCGACGTGCGCAAGAAGGTGCTCGGCGAGGGCAAGTATCCCGACGACATTGACGAACTCGATCAGCCGGGCTTGACCTATGCCAGCGCGGTGCGCTCCAAGTATCCGCGTGCCCGTGTGCTCTCCATCGATACCTCCAAGGCCGAGGCCCTGCCCGGCGTGGTGGGCATCCTGCGCGCCGAGGACGTGCCGGTTAACCAGGTCGGCCACCTTATCCAGGACTGGGACGTCATGATCGCCCAGGGCGATATCACCCGCTGCGTGGGCGATGCCATCGTGCTGGTGGTTGCCGAGGACGAGGCGACGCTCGAGAAGGCCAAGAAGCTCGTAAAGATTGACTACGAGCCGCTGGAGCCCGTGCGCAACATTGTCGAGGCCAGGGCCGCCGACGCCCCGCGCCTTCACGACAGCTTCTTTGCCTTTGGCAACACGGTGGAGCTCAAGGACAACGTGTGCCAGAGCCGTCACGTGACGCGCGGCGACGCCGCCAAGGCGCTGGCGGAGAGCGCGTTTACCGTGACGCAGCGCTTTACCACGCCCTTTACCGAGCATGCCTTCTTGGAGCCCGAGTGCGCCGTCGCCTTCCCGTACAAGAACGGCGTCAAGGTGCAGTCGACCGACCAGGGTGCCTACGACACGCGCAAAGAGTGTGCCCACATGTTTGGCTGGGACAACGAGCCCGAGCGCGTGGTCGTCGAGACCATGCTTGTGGGCGGCGGCTTTGGCGGTAAGGAGGACGTTTCGATCCAGCACCTGGCCGCGCTCGCCGCATATAAGTTCCAGCGTCCCGTGAAGTGCAAACTCACGCGCGCCGAGTCGCTCGCGTTCCATCCCAAGCGCCACGCCATGGACGGCACCTTTACGCTGGGCTGCGACGCCGAGGGCAACTTTACCGGCCTGGATTGCGAGATCAATTTTGATACCGGCGCCTACGCATCGCTGTGCGGCCCGGTGCTCGAGCGCGCCTGCACGCATGCCGTCGGCCCCTACAAGTACCAGAACACCGACATTCGCGGTTTTGGCTACTACACCAACAACCCGCCCGCCGGCGCGTACCGCGGCTTTGGCGTTTGCCAGTCCGAGTTTGCGCTCGAGAGCCTGATCGACCTGCTGGCAGAGAAGGTCGGCCTGGATCCGTGGGAGATTCGTTACCGAAACGCCATCGAGCCGGGCGAGGTTTTGCCCAACGGCCAGATTGCCGACTGCTCCACGGCGCTGAAGGAGACGCTGCTCGAGGTCAAGGATGCCTACTATGCGCATCCCGGACACGCCGGTATCGCCTGCGCCATGAAGAACGCCGGCGTGGGCGTTGGCCTGCCCGATGCCGGCCGCTGCAAGATTCGCGTCGAGAACGGCGTGGCCGTGGTCTATGCCGCCACGTCCGACATCGGCCAGGGCTGCAACACCGTCTTTTTGCAGGACGTTGCCGAGGCGTGCGGCCTGCCGCTTCGCTGCATTGCCAACGGCGAGTGCTCTACCGAGAACGCTCCCGACTCCGGCACCACGTCTGGCTCGCGTCAGACGGTCGTGACCGGCGAGGCCGTGCGCGGCGCCGCCTTCCTGCTGCGCGATGCCATGCTTGGCGTCGAGGCCGGCAAGCCTGCGCCTGCCACCCCGGTGAGCGCCCATGGTGACGGCGTCAAGATCGAGTACGACGACGGTCGCGCCTATCAGCTGCGCACGCAGGAACTCGTCGCCGGCCAGGGCATGCATCCCCAGGATTCCGCGACCGCCATCAAGGCGCTCGAGGGCTGCGAGTTTGGCTACGTGTACCTGGAGCCGACCGACAAGCTGGGCGCCGACGTTCCCAATCCCAAGAGCCACATCTGCTACGGCTTTGCCACGCATGTGGTCATTCTGGATGATGACGGTCGCGTGAGCGAGATCTATGCCGCGCACGATTCCGGCAAGGTGGTCAATCCCATCTCCATCCAGGGTCAGATCGAAGGCGGCGTGCTCATGGGTATGGGCTATGCGCTTACCGAGGACTGGCCGCTCAAGGACTGCGTACCCCAGGCAAGGTACGGCACGCTCGGACTGTTCCGTGCGCCCGAGATTCCGGATATCCACGCCATCTACGTGGAGAAGGACGAGTTGCTGCCCGTGGCATACGGCGGCAAGGGCATCGGCGAGATCGCAACGATCCCCACGGCGCCCGCCGTGCAGAACGCCTATCGCGCATTTGACGGCAAGCTGCGTCCGGATCTGCCCATGGTGGATACGCCCTACAGCCGCGCCCGTCACCGCGGGTAGGGTAGAGCGCGGGCGGCATTACTGACGGGCTGTCCGCGCTCACCATCAACTGCATATGCTGCGCCTTTGGCCCCGGCTCCATCGCGAGCCGGGGCCTTTTGTTTGGAGTGGAAACTGCGTCCCGGAATTGGCGCTCAGAATGGGATGCGCTTTCCGGTTGGAGCTTCAAACGGAAAGTGCATCCCGGAATCCGCGCCTGGAATGGGACACACTTTCCGGAACAGCCCTCAACCGGAAACTGCGACCCGGAATCGATGCTCGGAATGGGATGCGCTTTCCGAATCGCCTTCAGGCGGAAATTGCATCCCATTCCGAGTCTTCATTCTGGGACACGCTTTCCGCAAGGAGCTTCGTCGGGAAAGCGCATCCCATTCCGAGCGCCTATTCCGGGACGCGCTTTCCGGTTGTCGTTCACTTGGAAATTGCGCCCCATTCTGAGCATCGATTCCGGGATGCAGTTTCCGCTGGGCATGCCATCTGGAAAGCGCATCCCATTTTGAGCACTCAATCTGGGACATGGTTTCCGCGGGTGCTGCCAACCGGAAAGTGTGTCCCGGTTTGGTAGGCAGGCGAGCATAAGCTCAGTAGCCCCTACAGCTCAATATCGTTGAGCCATGTCGGCAGCGCGGTCTGCCGGATACCTGCCGTCTGCAGCTTTTTAGAGAGCATTCCTGCCGAGCGGACCTCGTTCATGGTAAAGCGCAGCAGAGGGTGCCCGTAGAGCGATAGGTGCGCCTCGCGCTGTCGTTCGGCAACGAGCGCCTCGGCGGTGGTACGTCCGGCCAGCATGGTCTGGTCGGTATATTTGATGAGCCCGTCAAGCTCGCCCAGCGTGAGTTCCCGCGCCTGGCGCTCCCAGGCAAAGTCCGTTCGTATGGGCTTGGCCGAATCGAAGGGGTCCGTCAGCTCGTATTGAAGCCAGTCGGGCGCAAAGCCCGTCTCGATCATGATGACTCGGGCGACCGATTCCCCGCCGCTCTCGGCGCGGGCGTCGGCATATCTAAGCGTTGTGAGGGCGGTGCGAATCGCGCGACCATTGCGGGCAGTCGCTCGTTGCTCAACGGCCTCCATCAGCTGTTCCGGCGCAAGGCCGAGCTTTGAGATCGCCGAATCGGCAATGGGCATGCCGTCGGCAAAACCAGTTTGCAGCAGGCAATCTGTGGCCGTTTGGATGGGCGGCGTTACCGATATGCCGGCTCTGCGTATTGCTCCGGCCGGCTCAATCTGGTGTCGCTGAATATGTGCGCCCGGACGAGCCGACGGCTTTGTCGAGCTGCAAACATGCACGACGTTCAGGTGTCGCCACGAGACCTCGAGCCCCAGCAGACAGGCGGCCGAAAACGAGCAGAACGTCCAATCGGGATGGATGATCGCAAGGGCGCGGATAATCTCGCAATGGCGTTGCGCTCGGTTGAGTTCATCCCAGCGCGTTTTTCGCGCAAACAACCCCGGCATGGGCGAGACAACCGTGCCGCCGGCGCGCCGAAGGAGCGCTTTTCGGATCGCCGTGCTCGGGGGAATCAGGCAGCGCCCCTCTTGTTCGGCTTGAGTGAGCAGTTGGTCGATGAGCTGGTCATTGCAATGGGTCATGAGCTACCGCCTCCTTTTGGGTAGCAAAAACGTATCAGCTGGAACTTGCCGCTCAGCTGACCAAAAGCTGACCAAAATCTAACCATGCAGGTAGATGACCTGCTTTTGGCGACATATTTCTTGTTTGAATCGGTGGGCGGTAATCGGCGACCGTGAACGGTAACTGGATATGAAGTCTTGGTAAGTTTCGGGACGTGTACTTTTTGAAAAAGAGCATTCTATCTGCTGTTTTGTGTTTCTGGATCGCATATTTGAAGGCATGTGATAAGGGCGGCGGACTGTCGCCTTGTATCTGCGGAAACTGTGTCCCGGAATTGCCACTCGGAATGGGATGCGCTTTCCGGATGGGATGCTTGGCGGAAACTACGGCCCAGTTTTTGGCTCCAGAACGGGATACATTTTCCGAAACGGTCCACGTACGGTGGTGTACCGCCCCTTTTCGTGCTCCGCTTGTCGAATTACGTTATAGCTAGCCATATTATAGGAAGGTATAATATAGCTAGCTATAACGTAAAGGAAGGATGGCCCTATGTTTATCGGAAGAACAGTGGAAATGTCCGAGCTCAATCGACTGTATGGCACGGGCTCCTTTGAAATGCCTGTGATTTACGGCCGCCGCCGTGTGGGTAAAACGCGCCTTATCACAGAGTTCATCCAAGGCAAGAAGGCTATTTACTTTCAAGCTCGTCGTACCAATGCAGAGGCAAACCTGCACGGCTTTAGCCAGGCAATACTTGCAAGCTCGGTTGGTGCTGCGGGCGTGTCGTTTCGTAGTTTTGACGAGGCGTTCGATGCATTGGCCACCATGGCTCGCACGGAACGTTTGGTTGTCGTGATTGACGAGTATCCCTATCTCGCCCAATCGAATCCCGAAATCAGCTCGTTGCTGCAAGACAAGATCGACCACTTATACAAAGAGACCAGGCTCATGCTGATCCTATGCGGCTCGTCTCTTTCGTTTATGGAGGAACAGGTGTTGGGCTACGAGAGCCCACTATACGGTAGGCGTACGGCCCAGTTTAAGATCATGCCGCTCGATTTTACGACGACCCTCGGGTTGTGGCAGAGCATGGGTCGCGAAGACGCTGCAGTTTGCTATGGCATGACGGGTGGCATTCCTGCATATATCGAGAAAGTCGATCCTGCCGCACCGCTCAAGGACAACATCAAACGTCTTTTTCTTACTCCTACGGGCTATCTCTTTGAGGAGCCGAGTAACCTGCTATTGCAAGAGTGCCGCAATCCCGAGCAATATGATGCGATCGTACAGGCAATTGCCCAGGGACGCTCGAAGAACTCGGAGATTGCGAGCTCTACGGGAATCCCTGCGAGCAACGTAAAGAGCTATGTGGATAAGCTGGCGTCGCTTGGGATTGTCGAGCGCGAGCTGCCCCTAAACGAGACGAGCAATAAGCGAGCCGTGTATCTGCTGAGCGATCAGATGTTTAGGTTCTGGTACAAGTTTGTTCCGCAGAACATCGGGCTGATTCAAAACGATATGGCCGCGATGGCGTATAAGCGCATTGAGCCGCATCTGTCCGACTATATGGGCGCGGTTTTTGAGCTTATCTGCCGGCAGTACGTGTACGAACTTGCGCGCGCGGGCGAGCTCGATGTGATTCCGGCAACGGTGGGCCGTTGGTGGGGAACGGACAATCGGACGCGTACGCAGGAAGAGATCGATTTGATTGTCGACGACGGAGAGGGCGCGGCGCTCTTTGCGGAGTGCAAATGGCGTAACGAACCGGTAGGCGAGGATGTTCTGGAAAAGCTCGTGTACCGAAGCGAGCTCTTTAGGCGGCAGCATAAAAGCTACGTGATCTTCTCGAAGCGTGGCTTTACGCAGGGATGTCGGGATGCCGCGGAGAGTAGGGGAGACGTCAAGCTGATCTCGTTTGCCGAGATGTGAGGGCGGGGATAATGAAGCGCGTCCTGATTTGATGCTGGGAATGGGATGTGCTTTCCTTTTGCGACCTTTGGCGGAAAGTGCGTTCCAGATTTCGGCTTCAGAATGGGATGCCGTTTCCGGATTGGCCCTCAGGCGGAAACTACGACCCGGAATTCGGCTCCAAAACGGGATACGCTTTCCCGGTGGCATCTCTAGCGGAAACTGCATCCCGGAATGAGCTCTCGGAACGGGACACGCTTTCCCATCGGGGCTTCAAACGGAAACCGTGTCCCGGAATCGAGCCTCAGGGTGGGACGCATTTTCCGGTAGAGGCCTGGGACGGAAGGCGTGTCCCAGAATCCGGCTAATCCGATGGCCAGGTGGTTGAGCGAGCGGGCTCCGAGGCTCCATTACTGAAAATTCATTTGTTAAACCTGGCAACCGTAGGTAGAATAAAGTCGACGGCAGCCCAAGGGTGATAGCTGGGCAGCGCCGTTACTTAGTTCAAGGGGTCAATGCCTTAACGGCGTCGACCCCTCTTCTTTTGCTTCGTACGCTGCTTAAGTGCCTCGGAAAGTCCGATAAGCGCCGTGAGGAGCGAGACCAAAGCGGTCAGGAGCTTCACGAAATCAATCAGATCGGTCATGGGCATCACCTCCCGTCGCATGGAGGGCGCTGCCCGGCACATGGAACTGCCGTCAACAACTGCAATTCTATCAAAGTACTGCTATAAATACGAATATATGTTCGATAATAACAGTGACGTGATTCTCTCAAAGTGTGGCTTTACGCAAGGATGCCGGAAAGCCGTGCTGTGCGATTTCATGTCCGCGCGGGCGCCTATCCTTACGGCAATGTAGCCGCCTATGTAACGAGCGGCAGTTGACGGAGAAAGGCCCTGACCGTGCCAGACAAAAAGACGCCGGGTATCTCGGCTATCGATACGACGAACTTTGCGCGCCAGATTGTGCTGGACTTTGAGTTTGCGCCGGTGCCAAAGCAGCGCCAGCGCCGTGGGCTGCGCAACGAGATTATCGAGGTCAGCGCCGTCAAGCTCGATTACCACGGCAACGTTATGGGCGAGTTCTCGCAGTTTGTGCAGACGGAATTTGCCGAAGGCGTTGCGTTTCCCGTCCGCGAGCTCACAGGGATATCGGCCGTGGACACCGCGATGGCCGATCCGCTCTATGTGGTGATCAAAAGGCTCGGCGATTGGATCGGTCGCTACTCCGCCCAGATAGTTTGCTGGAGCGGGACGGACCGTCGACAGCTTTTGACCGAGTGCCAGGCAAAGCACATCGACCTTTCCGCATTTCCTACGGACTGGGCCGACCTGCAGGCGTTTTACACCTCGATCATGGACGTGGGCAGCCACGGGCGTGTCTCGCTGGGCGACGCGGCAACGTGGTTTGGCATCGAGTTCGACGAGTCGACGGGGCACGCCCACAGCGCTCTGGCCGATGCGCGCGTGACCGCCAAGCTGCTCAGGCAGGTGATGGACGGGGACTATCACGTGAGTCCGCGCGCCCAGGAGATCCGTCAGCGGTGGGGGATGGGCGAGCGAGCTCAGACGCGTCTTTCCAGCAAGTGCCCCGAGCTGGGCGACCTGCTGCTAAAGCTGAAGACGGAGGGGAGGTAGGGGCTCATTTGGCGACAAGCGGACGGAATGGTTGCGCGAGGGATTCCGGAATCAGCATCAGAGGGCTGTGCTTGAGATGCTATTTAAGGACACGCTGACACTCGCCGAGACCAAGCAGGTCAAGAGTATGGACATCGAGATGGCATCCATTGTCGGAGAGCGGCTTGCTAACATGATTCGCTGGACGGATAGGCAGAGACCCGTGACGCTGTGTGCGTTATCGTACACAATGAGGTGTATAGGCTGCCAGTGGCGAACTATCCCGACGAGGTTCTGAGCAACCGCATCACCGAGATTTTCGAATACTTCTACGAAGAGGGATTTGGCGGCGTAGAGCAATCTGATTTTGCGCGTTTGCAGGAGGAAGCCGGTATGGCAGACGAACTTGTTTTTAGTGGTGGCGAGATAGTCTACACCATGTCTCAACTGCCCAAAGTTACATCTGCGCCGCTGAACGGTAGCGCCGTACTGGTCGGTTTTAAGGACGCTCCCGATGGGGAGGAGGTCCTTTTTGATTTTGACCCTCGGGCTGAAAAGGCTACGAAGCTCGACTATGAACTTGCAGCCGTTAGCGGGCTCCTCACGGGCGCGTTGAATATCCTTTGGCAGAAAGACTTCAACCTAGAGGGTGCCAAAGAGTGGGGCGACGAGAAGGTTGGTAAATTTGTTCTTACGATTGCCAAGTCTGCGGGTATGGCAAAGGCGGATGCAACTCTAGAAGACGCTATTCGCTTTCTAGAGAAAGAGTTTCCTCTTGCCGCGGACAAGCTGACTGCCGAGTTTGGCGGCGGGCTCCAACATCATCTGCGGGATTTCTCGCACCACCCGAGTTTGGTTGGCCTTGCGTGTTCGATCCTCTCGCAATTCACGGGCAAAGGCTATGGTACCGATACAGCCGGCCGGTTTGTCGCCTTTGACCTGCCTGCCACCGCCTTCGATCCCGACTGCCCTCTTATAGGCAGGAACGTTCCAGAGAAGATCGCGTTTGGCACTCTGTTCTGGGCGATGCATCTCGTGAGCGACATGGCGGGGTCTAGTTCAAACCCCGGTAAGGGGACGGGCATTCCCGGCGTCGTGCTGTCCCTGCTAAAGGAGCTCTCCTCCCTGCCTGTTTTTCAAGACATGCAGATTGCCTATAAGGGCGAGGATATTCGCATTCAGCAATGGATCTCAAAGCTGTTTAACGGAACGGCGTTCAAAACCGAGGACGGCAAGCCCATTCGTTTCGACCTTCGGACGGAAGTCGGCCTCCTCGACCAAGCTTTAAGCCAGGTGCCAGCAGTCGTGGCCAACGAGGTTATCGTTCGTTGTCTCTATATGCTTTCAAGGCTCAAGGCCGAGCTAGAACGTTGCGAAGTGAGCAAGGTTTCCGGCTTGCACAAGCTCAAGGCTTCGTATTTTATGCCCTATAACAGCAGGGTCCTCACTCGCATGGTCACGGTTTCGAGCACTTCGTTCGTTTTGGCGAATCTAGCGACGGCGGCGGTCAGGGCGGGTATCGAATGCGAGGGGAACAAGGTCGTGTTCGCCCAGAAGCTCTTCTTGCGAATAAACTACGTTGGAGTTGGACGCCTTGCGTTTGCCCTCCATGCCGACTGGGGCTATATGGCGGAGGAAATGTCCGAGGCTTGGACTGAGCGCGCCAGGCGCCGCCAGGATATCTTCGATGGATTTCACTTTTATAGCCTAGATAGAGAAACGACGAGGATTGCCTTCTCGCTGAAGCTTGCCGCCATCAACTACGACTGCGGGAACGAGAAGAACGAAGTGCGCAAAGGGCAAAAGAGGAGCTGGGCCCGCGCGTGGCAGGATTCGGTCGCGGATGGCCTAGGCATTGATGCAGACGGCTACTTTTTGAGCGAGGAAGATGCGTACGGAGCCCTTGAGACAGTTTCGCGGCGGCGAGGCGGTAAAGTTCGCGCCTTACTTGTTGCACAGGAGCTGGTTGAGTTTCGCCTCTATTCCCAGATGGGAGATGAAGAGAAGAAGGAATACAAAGGTTTGAAGGAGAGTGGATCTTGGGTTAAACGAGAATTTCCCAGGAGACAAGACGCGGTTGATTTGGACGCCGTACGTTCCCTAGAGAAGCAATGCGGGGCGCATATCCGTGAGCTCTCAGGTACATTGCCAAAGGTCTTGGTAGGCGGCGCCATTGCCGTGGCGGCGGCCCTGGGCACAGGAGGAGTGGCCGCGGCATTGGCTCCGGATATTGCTGTCGGTATCTTTGGAGGCTCGTTTGTCGGCCTTCACGGGGCTGCGCTCGTCAATGCGAGTCTTGCTGCTGCTGGCGGCGGCGCCTTGGCCGCCGGCGGCATGGGCATGGCCGGTGGCACCGCTTTAATTGCTGGCGGCGGCGCTGCGTTTGGCCTTTTGGGTTCTAGCGGCGTTGCCCTGGCGGCGTCGATGGGGGAGGACTATGCGCAGTTCGTGCTCGTTGAATGCTCAAGGCTTCTCGCATTTCTTGATGTGGCAACTGACCGCTGCCCGCATGAGGGAGCCATTTTGGTGCAGAAGGCGGCCGAGGCCGTGCAGCGCAGCATCGCTGGTGTTGAGGAGGATGTCGAGAAGGAGAATGGAAAGGGGGACCGTAGGAATGGCAGGTTGCTTAAGCAGTTGAAGAAGGGTCTTGGGTATTTGACTTCGACCCTTAAGCAGATCGAGAAGATGCAGAAGCGCCTTGGTGCCGCCGGTGAGAGCGAGCCGCTCAACAGCTTGCCGGCATCGGGTGGCGAATAGGTCGGGGCGATTCGGCTGCAATTCCGTGTCATCATCGCCACCGCTTAAGATGGTCCCGTGTTTGCCCATCTTTTTGCGAGGCGCGATGAGCATGTCGGCGACTTGCTCGATGTCTGATTTGCCCTTCGATCAGTTCTTGTCGAGCTCCTTTGGGCGGGAGGGGCAGCGATCTAGATATCCGCTCTTGGCATATGAGACAAGAAACCCGTAAGTCTGTGGCAATGTCAAAAGGCATACACAAGTGTCAGTCTTTTGACATCGTATGATTTTGGGGAGTGGCGTGCAGCGATCGCGCGCCACCATGACGGCGTAAGTGTTTGCTTTCGTTGTAGAATCTAACGATATGAGCATCCCGGTTGCTCCAGTGCTTCGATGCTCTGGTCTTTAGCGCCTTTCGTTCAGTGGAGGACTGACCGCAAGCGGCGTAAACAAGAAAGGGGACAACCACAAATGAAAGCAACCGAGGCAAATCTACTCGACCTTATGGGCGTGGCGAAGATGCAATTCGTCATTCCCGTGTACCAGCGAGTTTACTCGTGGAGTGTAAAAGAGTGCGAGGTGCTTTGGGATGACGTTATGCGAGCGGGTCGTGATGGCGTATCGCACTTCGTGGGGTCGATGCTCTATATCCCCGAGTCCGAGAGCTCTGCCACGAGTATTTCGCGCGTGCTCCTGATTGACGGGCAGCAGCGCATGACGACGTTTTCGTTGATGATCGCTGCTTTGGCTGACTATCTGGAGGGTAATCCCGACAAGGCCGACTTCCTTGGCGATCTCAAGATCTCAGCGCTGCGGAAGAACTACCTCTTTAACGATGACGACTACAACGGTCTGGCGCGCTATAAGCTGGTGCTCTCGCAGGACGATAAAGAGACGCTGTTCTCCATCGTGTCTGGGGCTCCCGTGCCAGATGAAAAATCGGATCGCATTGTCGAGAACCATGCGTTCTTCTGTGAAAAGATGCACGGGAAATCATTCGACCCTGCAAGGCTTTGGGCGGGGCTAAACCGCGTGCAGGTCATCGACACTAAGCTCACCGCTGGCGTTGATAATGCACAGCTCATATTTGAGTCCATGAACTCCAAGGGCAAGCCGCTCACGCCCATTGACCTCATCCGTAACTACGTTCTAATGTCGCTTCCCAACGACGAACAGACCAAGCTTTATGAGGGTTATTGGCATCCACTCGAGTGCTTGTTCGGAAAAGGCGGCGAGGACGAGTTCAATGCATTTATCTGGTACTGGCTGTGGCTTAAAGTTCCCAATAGGATGCCGAAGGAGAACGAGGCCTACTACGAGTTTAAGCGCTATTTCGCCGACGACTACGATGGTGACACCGAGGGTCTGCTTAAGGAGCTGCGTGGGTATGCACATAGATACGCCAGCCTGTTCCTTGGTAAGGAGAAGGACGACGGACTACGCCGAGTGTTCGGCAGAATCGTAAGCCTCGACGTGAAGCAGATAAGGCCCCTCTTAATGTTGCTTTACTCGGTTTACGAGGGGAATGGGCTAGACCGCAATGCGTTTCTGCGTATCTGCGAGACTATCGAGTCGTTCCTGTTCAGGCGGGCGGTTTGCGGCAGGCTTACCACGGGCCTAAATAATTTCTTTGCCGGCATGTATCGCAATCTCGAGCAACAGGACGATATAGAGGAGTACGTTACGGCTATGCTCCTTATCCATAGCGGCGGTATGACCGCGTACTTCCCGACAGACGAGTATTTTGTCGAGGAGTTTAAGACGCGTGACTGTTACAACCGCTTCTCCAAAAAGCGCTATTACTTGGAGCGCATGGAGAACTGGCACCACCCGAAGGAGCCCATCTCGGCTGATAATTACCAGATCGAGCATGTCATGCCCCAAACGATCGATGATGTGCACGGCTGGAAGGAATCGCTTGGCGAGAACTGGGAAGACATCCACGACAGGCTGTGCAACAACTTGGGAAATCTAACGCTGACGGGCTACAACCAGGAGTACTCAAACCGGTCGTTCTCGGACAAGCTCAATCTTCCTGGCGTGGGGCTTAGGTGCAGTCCGCTCCACCTGAACAAGTCAATCGCCTCGCATGAAAAATGGGGTGAGGAAGAGATTGGGCAGCGCGCGGACGAGCTGGCGAAAGAGGCGTGCGAGATATGGAAATATCCCGACCTTCCGGCGGATGTCGTCGACAAGTATCGTCCCTCTCGCGGTGAGTCTGACGAGGCTCCTGTCTGGACTCTGCAGGAGAACCACCCCACCTTTGCCGAAGGCGGACTCAACCAGAAGCTTTTCGATGAGGTGTGCGAGTCCGTTCTGAGTGGCAACTCTTCGTGGGAGTCCTATATAGCCAAGTACTACGTGGGCTTCAGGTCGGGCAAGCGAAAACTGCATGCCGTGTTAGAAGGCAGGACCAGCAACGGTGGTTGGATCGCCGTTGGCCTGGCAAAGAGCGTGGACGACCTAATTGATCCAGAGGACATGTGTCAGGACAAACGCGCACAGGGCGGATTTGGCCCGGGCTTACCCACTTACGTTGCGCTTCGGAACGCCGATGACATTCCTGCGGTGCTCGATCTCATAAAGCAGTGCTAGGTTGAAGGCCGGGAATCTAATTCCCGGCCCTTGCCAGCTCAAAATCGTCGATGGCCCATTCGCCCGTCTACGCCCCCACAATCCCGCGAGTCGCTTGATTTGGTTTACGGCCCTCAGTTTTCGGCATCTGTTACTCGTCGTCTCCGTCGTTGGGGTCGCCCTTGAGGGTGTTGATGTCCAGGTACTGGTTGTCGTCCTCTTTTTCCTGCGTTGCCGACTCCGCTTGGGTGGGGCCGGAGAACAGCCGGAATCCCTCAAACGCAATGACACCGAGCAGGGCAATGACAATGGCGATAAAGGCAACCTTGACTGCCTGCGGAAATTCCGAAAAACGCAGCGCCTTTTCCTCGGCGTAATAATCGGCGAAGCGCTCTTCGCCCGTGCTTTTGGTATACGCCGGTGCGGACGCGGCCTCCGGGTCACATTCCGGTGCAGGCGTGGCGGCGTACGGATCGTTGAGATAATCGCTCGATGTGGTGCCATAATCCTCGGTCTCGATGCGACCGGCGTCAGCATAGCCATCGGAATAATCGGAATATGCCGCACCGCCCTCATAGCCCGCGGCGCTCGTGTTGGCGGCAAAAAGCGGGTTAACTGGAACGTCGAGCGCCGGCATGCCGGTAGAGGTCTCATCCAGATCGGCTGCAGCCCAGGAATCGTAGGCAACCTGATGGGCAACGGGCTCATCGAGCCTTGTGACCGGAGGCTTGCGTGCCGCAGGAACAGGCAACTGCTGGGCGCTGTACATAACGGTGCTGTCGGCCGATTTGCTCTGCGTCGCTGCAGCGAGAAACGCCGCCGTCTCGGACGGGTCGCTTGCGGGGCGGGGAGTGGGCGTGGGCGCCGAAGTGGGTGTGGGCGCAGACGCGGGCGTCGAAACAGGCGACTGCGCAGGAGCCGGCGCAGATGCGGGCTTAGGCGCAAGTGCGGGATTGGGGCTTGACGGGCGAGCCCCGCCGCCCATGAGTTCGTCGGCGGTCCACGGGCGATCATCCATCACGTCGTCAAGGCTCAGCGAAAACAGGTCGTCTTCACCCTCATCGAACATGCGGTGCACATGTCCACCAATTGCCGGAATCAATCCGCGACCGGTGCATGATGCCTTGCTCAACGCCATTCTGTTCCACCCTTTCGAAATACTAATGACATCGATTATATGGAACTTCCCAAGTGACTCGGTCTTGGATTCGTGCTTTCCAGAACTCGCGCCCAAAAGGGGAGGGGCAATCCAGGCGAGTGCCTACTTGTCGCCGGCCGCCGCCTTGGCCTCATTGAGGTAGCTATAGAAGCTGTACTTAGAGATGCCAAAGAACTCGCAGGCGCGCTCGCTCGACTTGGAAATGAGGAAGGCGCCGCGACGGTCGAGGTAGCCGATGGCGCGAATGCGCTCATCTTTGGTCATAAGTGCCGCGGGCTTGCCCACAAACTGCTCGCACTCGTGCAGCAGGTCCTCGAGCAGGTCGCCGATGTTCTTGGTAATGGGCTCGGGCTCGGTGTAGCCCGTGCCGCCGGTGCCGGTAAAGGCGTCGAGCGAACGCTCAAAAGCCTTCATAAGCGTAATGTCAAAGTTGATGCCCAAAATGCCGACGGGCTTGCCCTCATCGTTGCGGATAAAGATGGTCGAGGACTTGAGCAGCTTGCCATCGGCGGTTTTGGTGAGGTACGGCTCGCGGTCGTGCACGTCGGCGGTGCCCTCGTGCATGGATTCAAGCACAATATGGCTGGGGCCGTCACCCAGTTTGCGCCCGCTGACGTGGCCGTTTTCGATCACTACGATGGAGCGGTCCACGTCCTCGGTCTCCAGGTCGTGGACGACGACTTCGCAGTTGGGGCCAAATTGGAGCGCTAGGCCGTGTGCAAGGCGCTTGTAGAACTCAATCTGTGCGGGGGTCATGGGTGCCTTCCTAAAAATTAGTTTGGGCTCACTGTGCCATAAACCCCACTTGTTCGCAAATAACGAAAGCGTCGCTGTGTTATGTGACCGTTCGGCGGCGAAAAGGTACCGATTACGGCAACAAACAATTTGTTAGGTTTTCCAATCAAAAAGTGTGATAGAACAGTGCTAACAAACTTTTTGTTTGGCATCCACATAAAAGTTCAGCCGTGTGAATGGGATCGGGCTGAAACGCGTATGCGGGGGCCGGCAAGAGAGGACTTAAGGAGTTCACCGTATGGCCGATAAGATCCAGTGGGCGGGCAACACGATGCCCAAGAGCGATGACAAGCACTTGGGAATCATGAGCCTCGACCACGTGAAGAAGGCCCGCGCCTTCCACCAGTCGTTCCCCCAGTACACCGTCACTCCGCTTGCCCGCCTGGATGGTCAGGCTGCGCGCCTGGGCCTTTCCAACCTGTGCGTTAAGGACGAGAGCTATCGCTTTGGCCTCAACGCCTTTAAGGTCCTGGGCGGTTCGTTTGCCATGGCCAACTACATTGCCGACGAGACCGGCAAGGACGTTGCCGAGTGCACCTTCGATTACCTGACCTCCGATCAGCTTGCCAAGGACTTTGGCCAGGCCACCTTCTTTACTGCCACCGACGGCAACCATGGCCGCGGCGTGGCATGGGCTGCCAACAAGCTGGGCCAGAAGGCCGTCGTGCACATGCCCAAGGGTTCCACCAAGCCCCGCTTTGATAACATCGCCGCCGAGGGCGCCACGGTGACCATCGAAGAGGTCAACTACGACGAGTGCGTGCGCATGGCCGCCGCCGAGGCCGACGCCTGCGAGCGCGGCGTCATCGTTCAGGATACCGCCTGGGAGGGCTACGAGAAGATCCCGTCCTGGATCATGGAGGGCTACGGCACCATGGCTTCCGAGGCTGCCGAGCAGCTGCGCGAGATGGCCATCAACCGCCCGACGCACGTCTTTGTCCAGGCTGGCGTGGGCTCGCTCGCCGGCGCCGTGGTGGGCTACTTCACCAACCTGTATCCCGATAACCCGCCCACCTTCGTCGTGGTCGAGTGCGCGCCTGCCGCCTGCCTGTACAAGGGCGCTGCCGCCGGCGACGGCGACCCGCGCATCGTGGACGGCGACATGCCCTCCATCATGGCCGGCCTGTGCTGCGGCGAGCCCAACATCCTGGGTTGGGATATCCTGCGCAACCACACCACCGCTTTCGTGTCCTGCCCCGACTGGGTCACCGCTCGCGGCATGCGCACCCTGGGCGCTCCCGAGAAGGGCGACCCGCGCGTTATCTCCGGCGAGTCCGGCGCCGTGACCACCGGTCTGGTCGAGACCCTTATGCTCGATCCCGAGTACGCCGAGCTCAAGGAGCTCATCGGCCTGGACAAGACGAGCTCCGTGCTCTGCTTCTCCACCGAGGGCGACACCGATCCGGATCAGTACCGTCGCATCGTCTGGGAGGGCGAGTACCCGACTTGCTAGCAGACTGACCTGTCCGGAGGCAGCCGGAGGACTTTACTCCCTGCTCGGACAGTCCTGCTCGCACGGAGAGCACATTAAGTGCTCTCCGGCTCGTGCGGAACTCGCGACGGAGCAAAGTCCTCCGTCCGCCTCCTATGGTTGCTTGCTTGCCGGGTGCTCGACCTCACGCTGCTTGGCACAAGTGATCTATCTGAAATATCTACCTGTAGGTAAACCCTTGTAGAAAGGTTGACTGTTATGACTAAGGAACTCGATTTCGAGGCAATTAAAAACGCTGCTGAGTCTCACCGCGCTGACATGACCCGCTTCCTGCGCGCCATGATCTCGCACCCCTCTGAGTCTTGCGAGGAGGGCGAGGTCGTCGCTTGCATCAAGGCCGAGATGGAGAGCCTTGGCTATGACGAGGTCAAGGTCGACGGCCTGGGCAACGTCATGGGCTTTATGGGCGAGGGCGACAAGATCATCGCCATCGACTCTCACATCGACACCGTCGGCATCGGCAACATCGAGAACTGGGATGCCGATCCCTATGAGGGCTACGAGACCGACGAGATCATCTACGGCCGCGGCGGCTCCGACCAGGAGGGCGGCATGGCTTCTGCTACCTACGCTGCCAAGATGATGAAGGACATGGGCCTCATCCCCGAGGGCTACAAGATCATGGTCGTCGGCACCGTCCAGGAAGAGGACTGCGACGGCATGTGCTGGCAGTACATCTACAACAAGGACGGCATTAAGCCCGAGTTCGTCATTTCCACTGAGCCCACCGACGGCGGCATCTATCGCGGTCACCGCGGCCGCATGGAGATCCGCGTCGACGTTCACGGCACCTCCTGCCACGGTTCCGCTCCCGACCGCGGCGACAACGCCATCTACAAGATGGCCGACATCATCGCCGACGTCCGCGCCCTCAACAACAACGGCTGCGACGAGTCGACCGACATCAAGGGCCTCGTCAAGATGCTCGACCCCAAGTACAACCCCGAGCACTTTGAGGACGCCCGCTTCCTGGGCCGCGGCACCTGCACCGTCAGCCAGATCTTCTACACCAGCCCCAGCCGCTGCGCTGTCGCTGACTCTTGCGCCATCTCCATCGACCGTCGCATGACCGCCGGCGAGACCTGGGAGTCCTGCCTGGACGAGATCCGCAACCTGCCGGCCGCCAAGAAGTACGGCGACGACGTGAAGGTCTCCATGTACATGTACGACCGTCCGTCCTGGACCGGCGAGGTCTACGAGACCGAGGCTTACTTCCCCACGTGGATCAACAAGGAGACCGCTCCGCACGTCAAGGCCCTCGTCGACGCCCACAAGGCCATGTTCGGTGACGAGCGCATCGGCTGCGAGCCCAGCATGGACAAGCGCACCGGTCGTCCGCTGTGCGACAAGTGGACCTTCTCCACGAACTGCGTTTCCATCCAGGGCCGCTATGGCATCCCCTGCGTCGGCTTTGGCCCGGGTGCCGAGTCTCAGGCTCATGCTCCCAACGAGGTCACCTACAAGGACGACCTGGTCACCGCTGCCGCCATGTATGTGGCTGCCCTGAACCTCTACGATCCGAGCCAGGCCGATGGCGACGCCACCGTGTTCCGCGCCGGTCTGACCAACAACAAGATCGATTAGTCCCATTCCTCGATCTTGTTGAGCCGGGGACAGCTCGTGTCCCCGGCACCCCCTGTTGACTTGGGGCCCGCGGTCGTTATCTCCCATGCTTCCTCGACGGTAGCGGGTCCTCGTCATAGCGCTCTGCATGTTCTAGCCACACGCGCATGCCGGAGCACATCTACTCATTGCAATCGTTTCATCTTTGGAAAGGATATTTACATGGACGCCAAGTTTACCGAGCTCGTCGAGCAGCTGAACGGCCTCGATTTTAAGGGCATGTACGGCAGCGACTTCCTGCACACCTGGGATAAGACCACCGATGAGCTCAAGGCGCTCTACATCGTCGCCGACGCCCTGCGCGAGCTGCGCGAGAACAACGTTTCGTCCAAGATCTTCGATTCGGGTCTGGCCGTCTCCCTGTTCCGTGACAACTCCACCCGTACGCGCTTCTCCTTCTCTAAGGCAGCCAACCTGCTCGGCCTTGAGCTGCAGGACCTGGACGAGAAGAAGTCCCAGATCGCTCACGGCGAGACCGTCCGCGAGACCGCTACCATGATCTCCTTCATGGCCGACGTCATCGGCATCCGCGACGACATGTACATCGGCGAGGGCGACGCCTACATGGCCGAGGTCTCCGAGTCTGTCCAGCAGGCCTACGAGGACGGCGTTCTGGATCACCGTCCCACGCTCATCTCCCTGCAGTCCGACTCCGATCACCCCACGCAGTCCTCTGCCGACATGCTCTACCTCATCAACGAGTTTGGCGGTCTTGAGAACCTCAAGGGCAAAAAGGTTGCCGTCACCTGGGCCTACTCGCCCTCTTACGGCAAGCCGCTGTCCTGCCCGCAGTCGCTGATCAGCCTGCTGCCCCGTTTTGGCATGGACGTCACCTTGGCCCACCCCGAGGGCTACGACCTCATGCCCGAGGTCGTCGAGCGCGCCAAGGGTTATGCCGCCGAGTCCGGCACCACCTTTAAGCAGGTCAACACCATGGCCGAGGCCTTCGAGGGCGCCGACATCGTGATCCCGAAGAGCTGGGCTCCGTTTGCCGCCATGGAGAAGCGCACCAACCTGTACGCCGAGGGCGACGACGCCGGCATCGCTGCACTCGAGAAGGAGCTGCTCGCTCAGAACGCCACGCATCAGGATTGGTGCTCTACGACCGAGCTCATGGAGAAGACCGCCAACGGCCAGGACACCATCTTTATGCATCCGCTGCCCGCCGACATCTCCGGTGTCTCCTGCGAGCACGGCGAGGTCAACGCCGACGTCTTCGATATGCACCGCGTGGGCATGTACAAGGAGGCCAGCTACAAGCCGTACGCCATCGCAGCCATGATGTTCCTGCAGAAGGTTGCCGATCCCGCCGCTACCCTCAAGGCCCTCGACGAGCGCAACACCGCCCGTTGGTTCCAGGCCTAAAGCTGGGCTGAGGTAAGCCATGTAAAGGGGGCGCTCTGCCAACCGGCGGGGTGCCCCTTTTTGCATCGTGGGCGTGCGGGATAAGCGCTTTCGATGTAGATGCCCCGCGACGCGAGTTATGGGTACGATGGTTTCAGGGGAGGTATCGCCATGAAACTTGGTTGCGTGGTTATGGCTTCGGGCGAGGGCAAGCGATTTGGCTCTAACAAGATGCTCGCCGATATCTATGACGAGCCGCTGATTGCCCGGACCATTGATTCGGTTCCCCGGGGCTTTGACGTTGTGGTTTCGACGCGTTGGCCCGAGGTCGCTCGGATTTGCGAGGATAAGCATTGCCCGTGTGTGCTGCACGATGGCGAGCTGCGCAGCGAAAGCGTCCGTGCGGGGCTTTCGTGGGGAGTCGAACGCAACTGGAAAGGTTGCCTCTTTTTGCCGGGCGACCAGCCGCTCGTGAGTTCGGATTCTTTTGAGGCTATGGTTCGTGCATTTGACGAGCGTGGCCGCAAGCATCCGGTGCGCCTTGCGTGCAACGGTGAGCCTTCGAGCCCGGTGATCTTTCCGGCGGAACTGTTCGATGCACTTATGTGTCTTGAGGGTAAGGACGGCGGCGGTTCGATCCTCAAGGACCGTGCCGACGTGGTGCTGGTCGAGGCGCGTGCCTACGAGCTGTGGGACGTCGATACCGTCAAAGGACAGCGACGCATAACGGAGCATATCGCCGCCTGCTCGTATTTTGATCGCGTGGCCAACTGCATCAATCAATAAGGAGCAATTATGATCATCATCAAAAACGGCGCACTCGTGACGCCCCAGGGGCTTCGCCGCGCCGATCTTGCCATGGAGGGCGACAAGATTGTGCGGATTGCCGCGGCAATCGAGCCGGGCGAGGGCGATACCGTCGAGAACGCCACCGACTGTTGGGTGTTTCCCGGCTTTATCGACGGCCACACGCACATGCAGTGCTGGACCGGCATGGATTGGACAGCCGATAGCTTTGAGACCGGCACGCGCGCGGCTGCCTGCGGCGGCACGACGACCATTGTGGACTACGCGACGGCCGATCGCGGCGTGACCATGCCCGATGCCTTGGTCGAGTGGCATCATCGCGCCGACGGCACCTGCACCGCCAACTATGCCTTCCATATGGCGCTTGCCGAGTGGAATGAGCGCAACCGCGCCGATCTTTCGGCCATGCGCGAGGCGGGCGTGTCGTCGTTTAAGACCTACTTTGCCTACGACCATCTGCGCCTGGACGATGCCGAGACGCTCGAGGTGCTGGAGGAGCTCAAGCGCGTGGGCGGTGTCCTGTGCGTGCATTGCGAGAGCGGCACGTTGGTTAACGCGCTGCAGAAGCGCGTGTTTGAGCAGGGTATCCACGGGCCCGAGGGCCATGCGCTCAGCCGTCCAGACGTGTGTGAGGCCGAGGCCGTGAGCCGCCTGCTGTATCTGGCGCACTTGGCCGGGGACGCTCCGGTCAACGTGGTGCACCTTTCGACCAAGCTGGGGCTCGAGGCCATTCGCGCTGCCAAAGCGCGCGGGCAGAAGAACATCTATGTCGAGACATGCCCTCAGTATCTGATGCTCGACGACACGTGCTACTTGGAGCAGGGCGAGGACGGCTTTGCGGGCGCCAAGTACGTGATGAGTCCGCCGCTGCGCCATGCCGGCGACCGTGCGGCACTGCGCGAGGCGCTTGTGGCCGGCGAGATCGATACGATTGCGACCGACCACTGTAGCTTTAACCTGCACGGGCAAAAGGACCGCGGGCGCGACGACTTCCGCGCGATTCCCAACGGCGGACCCGGCGTGGAGCATCGCCCCGTTGCGATTGCCACGAGCTTTGAGGGACAGCTGGGTCCCGAGGATCTGTGCCGCTTGATGAGCGAGAATCCGGCGCGCGTTTTTGGCATGTATCCGCGCAAGGGCTGTCTTGCCGAGGGCGCCGATGCCGACGTGTGCGTGTGGGATCCGTGCGCGCGCTGGACGATTAGCGCCGCGACGCAGCATCAGGCCGTGGACTACACGCCGCTCGAGGGCTTTGAGGCGCACGGCCGCGCCAAGGCCGTGTTTGTGAACGGCGTACTGGCTGCGCGCGACGGCGAGCCCACCGGAGCCCAACCCGGCCGCTACGTGCCCCGCTAACGGGAAGACCGCCGGGGTAGCTAATTTGGGACGGGGCTCTTTTAGCTACCCCTTGAGGCTGGTGGCGATGAGGGGGCGGCCGAGGGCCGCCTCGAAGCGATCTGCCATCGTTGGATCGGCAAGCGTGTCGACTTGGTTGAGCATGATACGGGCATTGTTTAGGTTCAGCATCTGCATCTCGGCATTGAGCACCTGGGCGACGCGCTCGGGCGTGGCGATGTCGGTAGGCTCGCAGCCGCAGCGCTCGCAGAAGAGCTCGGGGCGGTGGACAACCTCGGCGACGGGCTTGCCCAGCCCCGAGGCGCCGACGACCCAGACAACGTTTGCCGTGGCGGCGGGAATTACCGGCTCCCAGGCGGCATGCGCCTTGAGCGGGAGTCGCTTGCTGCCATCTGCCTCGGCCAACACATAGTTAAAGCGCCGTGCCAGCTCGCCGAGCGGCTCGGCGGGGGCGGAGAGCTTGCCTGTCTCCGGGTCCAAGACGCCTGCCTGGCAGATGCTTCCGTGCACAAGGCCCGTGCAGGCCTCGCAGGTGCAACCGGGGACATGCGCGGCGCCCGGCTTCCAAGGCGCGGCGTCCAGGCGACGATTCGACCCGTCCCATGGCACGCCGGCGACGGGAAACATATGCGTGGTGGTGCAGAGGAGCACGCGGCCGCCAGCGCGCATGAGCTCAAGACCCAGCGTCTTCAGCAACGTCGACTTGCCGCCGCTGCCGATAATCGCGGTAATGCCTGGCTCGATCCTGAGCGCCGAGACAAGATTGCCGCTAACCGTTTCCATCTGTTCACCGCCGTATAATACTGTGATAATAAATAATCATCAGAGTAGCGGTCGAACCGCTTTTGCTCTGCTCAAACCGTAGCACAGGGAGGTGCCCCGGGAATGCTCGTTTATGTTCGCGGCGCCGGCGATATCGCCACGGGCGTCGCCGCTCGCTTGGTGCGCTCCGGCGTGTCGGTCGTTATGGCCGATATCGCGGTTCCCACGTGCATCCGTCGCACAATCTGTTTTTGCGAGGCCATTCGCCTGGGCGAGGTCGAGGTCGAAGGCATTCGCGCTCGCTTGGCACAGACGCCGGCTGAGGCGCTTGCGATTACCGAGGCTGGAGACGTCGCCGTTGTAGTGGACCCCCAGGCCAAGATACTCGGCGAGTTGAAACCCGCGGCTGTGGTCGACGCGATTTTGGCTAAGCGCAACTTGGGCACCACGCGCGACATGGCGCCTGCCGTCATCGCCGTGGGGCCGGGCTTTACCGCGCCGGTTGACTGCGACGCCGTGGTCGAGACCATGCGCGGGCATTTTCTCGGCCGTGTCATTACCCAAGGTTCGCCCCAGCCCAACACGGGCGTGCCGGGCATGATCGCCGGCTATGGCAAGGAGCGCGTTATCCACAGCCCCGCCGCTGGCATGTTTCGGTCCGACCGCACCATCGGCGACATCGTGAGCGCCGGAGACGTGATCGGGTATGCGGGTGATACTCCCATGGTCACGCAGATCGATGGCTGTCTGCGCGGGCTTTTGGCGAACGGCGTGCAGGTGACTGAGGGCTTTAAATGCGCCGACGTCGATCCGCGCGGCGATGCCAGCTATATCAACTATATTTCGGACAAGGCGACGTCGGTCGGCGGCGGCGTGCTCGAGGCACTCGCTATGCTCACCGATGTCTTTAGAGGATAGAAGGCGGCAATGGAAAAGCTCGATGTGGTGAATGCGGCGCTTGCCGCCCTGCGTGCTGGCGAGACGTGCGAGCTCGTGGTCGTGGCCGGCACGGCGGGGTCATCGCCGCGCGGCGTGGGCGCCTGGATGGCCGTCTTTGCCGATGGCAGCCAAGCGGGCACCATCGGCGGCGGCAAAATCGAGCTCTTTACGCTGGACGAGGCTCGCGAGCTGCTGGCCGGGGGTAAATCGCGTCTGGTCCGCTACACCATGGGCGGCGAGAACTCCGATACCGGCATGATCTGCGGCGGAGCTATCTGCCTGTGCTACCTGCATCTGGATGCGACCCAGGCACCGTTGCTCCAGTCGGTTGCCGACGTCTTGGCGTATCGACGCATCGGCGACTTCACCATCGATTTTGAGCCGTTTATCGCAAACGCGCTCGAAGGCGATGTTGCCGAATACCATGGCGAGGAATCGCGCCGCACCATTGCGGGCTGCCCCGGGCTTTCGCTTGTGGAAGAGGGGAGTAAGGTCACCTATACCAACGCTGCCTCCGAGATTCCCCCGGCGCACATCGAGACGCTCTGCCCCGAGGGTCTGACCTACATCTTTGGCTGCGGGCACGTGGGCGCCGCGACGGCACGCGTGCTCACGGCGGCGGGCTTTGCCGTCGTGGCGTGCGATGACCGCCCCGGCACGCTGACGCCCGAATGGGTGCCCGGTGTCTACGATCGTCGTCTGGTCGACTACAAGAACCTGAGCAAGCAGTGCCCCATCGGCCCGCGCGACTTGGTGGTCGTGGCAACAGCAGGCCACAAGTCCGATATCGATGTGGTGATTCAGGCCATGCGCGCCAAGCCTGCCTATCTGGGTTGCTTGGGTTCGCGCCGCAAGACGGCCTTTGTGCGGGCCCGCTTGGAGCAGGAGGGCTTTGCGCAGGACCAGATCGACGAGCTGCACCTGCCGATCGGTGTCGCCATCGAAGCCGAGGACCCCGAGGAGATCGCCATCTCCATAGCCGCCGAAATGATCCACCTGCGCCGCACCAAACTCGTCCCCCGCAAACGCTAATCGCATCCCCACCAAATAAGTTGCGGTGAAATACGGACTGTTTAAGCCAGTTAAGCCGTCAAACAGTCCCTATTTCACCGCAACTGCCATTTTCCTCCGTCCCGTGCGGATCGGTTTGTGCGGGGGAGTTGTGGAGTTGTGCAGGCAGACGAGGTTTTTCTGGAAATACGCTCCCGATGCGCGTATAGTACCGATTGTTTTGTCGGCTCCTGCTGCGTCGAGTCCAAACCGCGAAATGCCATGAGCGGCGCGGATGCAGCCAGGAGGCACGAGGACAACCCGTCGTGGCCACGCCCCGTGCTTAAAACCCCAAGAAGGAGTGAACAATGGCAGAAGAGAAGTATGTGCCGCGTCTGAAGACCAAGTACAACAACGAGGTCAAGCAGCAGCTTCAGGACAAGTTCCAGTACGAGAACGTCATGATGATCCCCAAGTTTGAGAAGATCGTCGTGAACATGGGTGTCGGCGAGGCCGCTACCGATTCCAAGGCCATCGACGGTGCCGTGCGCGACCTGCGCGCCATCACCGGCCAGCAGCCGATGATCACCCGTGCCCGCAAGTCCATCGCTACCTTCCGCCTGCGCGCTGGTATGCCGATCGGCTGCAAGGTTACCCTGCGCGGCGACCGTATGTGGGAGTTCTTCGATCGTCTGACCTCCGTCGCGATCCCCCGTATCCGCGACTTCCGCGGCATCTCCGCTAAGAGCTTCGACGGCCGTGGTAACTTCTCCATGGGCGTCACCGAGCAGCTCATCTTCCCCGAGATCGACTTCGATTCCGTCGATCACCAGCGTGGTATGGACATCACTTTCGTGACCACCGCCAATACCGATGAGGAGGCCAAGGCCCTTCTGGACGCCTTCGGTTTCCCGTTCAAGAAATAGGTTCACCTGCCCTATAAGCGCCGTTCCCACAAGGGGGCGGCGCTTGGGGCGAACAATACTCTATGTGAGGAGGATATAAGTGGCTAAGACATCGATGATCGTCAAGTGCAATCGCAAGCAGAAGTTCTCTACTCGTGAGTACACGCGCTGCCAGCGCTGCGGCCGTCCGCACTCTGTGTACCGCAAGTTCGGCCTGTGCCGTGTCTGCTTCCGCGAGCTTGCACTCAAGGGCGAGCTTCCCGGCGTTAAGAAGGCCAGCTGGTAAGTCACTACCAGCGTTTCAAGCATCCGTTTGGAACAGGGAAAACGCGCTAGTTAGGCTTTGCCGTTAAGGGCGGCGAAGAACCAAGAGCACGTGTTCATCAAGAACGAAGGAGAATCTGTATGAACCTTACAGACCCGATCGCAGATATGCTTACGCGCATCCGTAACGCTAACTCTGTGAACAAGGCCACGGTCTCCATGCCGAGCAGCAAGAAGCTCGTCGAGATCGCTCGTGTTCTGCACGAGGAGGGCTACATCGAGGGCTACGATGTCGAGGACACCGTTCCCCAGAAGACTCTGCACATCACGCTTAAGTATGGTCCCAAGAAGGCTAAGGTCATCAACGGCATCCGCCGCATTTCCAAGCCGGGCCTGCGTAAGTACACCGGCGTTGCCGACATGCCCCGCGTCCGCGGTGGCCTTGGTACCGCCATTATTTCCACCAGCCATGGCGTCATGACCGACCGCGATGCTCGCAAGCACAACGTCGGCGGCGAGATCATCGCTTACGTCTGGTAATTCGCTCGGTAGGTAGAAGGAAAGGAGATCACCGTGTCTCGTATCGGTAATAAGCCTGTCCAGATTCCCGCCGGAGTCGAAGTGGCAGTCAACGGCAACAACGTTGTCGTCAAGGGCCCCAAGGGCCAGCTCGAGCTCGATGTCTTTGAGAAGCTCGCTATCAACGTCGAGGACAACGTCCTCACCGTTTCCCGTCCCGACGACGAGCGTGAGACCCGTGCCCGCCACGGCCTCACCCGCGCCCTCATCCACAACATGGTTGTTGGCGTTTCCGAGGGCTTCGAGAAGAAGCTCGAGCTCGCCGGCGTCGGTTACCGCGTGCAGCAGAAGGGCAAGAACCTCGAGTTCTCCCTGGGCTTCTCGCACCCCGTGATCGTCGAGGCTCCCGAGGGCATCACCTTCGAGGTTCCCGACAACACCCACGTGAACGTCAAGGGTATCAACAAGCAGCAGGTCGGTCAGATCGCCGCTGAGATCCGCGGCCATCGTCCTCCCGAGCCTTACAAGGGCAAGGGTATCCACTACGTTGGCGAGCACATCCGCCGCAAGCTGGGTAAGGCCGCCAAGTAGTCGTAACCGACTCACTCGCATAAGACCAGCACCCCGTCAGGTGCTGGCAAGATCAACCTTTTTAGGAGTTTACGTATGAACAAGCATAAGGCGAAGCTGGAAGGCCTCAAGCGTCGTCAGCGTCGTGTTCGCGGCAAGGTCTCGGGTACCGCCGAGCGTCCGCGTCTTCGCGTGACCCGTACTAACGCCAACATCTATGCCCAGATCATCGACGACAGCAAGGGCTCCAGCCTGACGCTCGTCTCCGCCTCGACCCTCGAGGCCGAGTTCAAGGGCACCCACACCTCGAACAAGGAGGCTGCGGAGAAGGTCGGTCAGCTCGTTGGCAAGCGCGCCATCGAGGCCGGCATCACCAAGGTCGCCTTCGATCGTGGTGGCCGTATCTACCATGGCCGCGTCAAGGCCCTCGCCGACGGTGCTCGTGCCGCCGGTCTCGAGTTCTAGGAGGTATGTAGCACATGGCTCGTAATCAGAAGCAGCAGCGCGAGGCCTCCGAGTTCGAGGAGCGCGTCGTTTACATCAACCGCGTGTCGAAGACCGTCAAGGGTGGTCGTCGCATGAGCCTCGTCGCTCTCGTCGTCGTTGGCGACGGCAAGGGCAACGTCGGTGTTGGCATGGGCAAGTCCGCTGAGGTGCCCCTGGCCATCTCCAAGGCGTCTCTCGATGCCAAGAAGAACATGTTCCACGTGCCGGTGACCGATCAGGGCACCATCCCGCACGAGGTTCTCGGTCACTTTGGTGCCGGCCGCATCATCATCAAGCCCGCTGTCGAGGGTACCGGCGTTATCGCCGGCGGCGCTGTGCGTCCCCTCTTCGAGCTTGCTGGCATCAAGAACGTCCTGTCCAAGTCCCTCGGTACCGACAACGGCCTTAACATCATCAAGGCTGCCGTCGAGGGCCTCAAGGAGCTCTCCAGCCCTGAGGACGTCGCGGCTCGCCGTGGCCTGACGGTCTCCGAGATGTTCGTCGGTAAGGAGAACTAAGCATGGCTGACACCATCAAGATCAAGCAGGTCCGCAGCACCAACGGTTGCAAGCAGGACCAGGTCCGTACTGTCCGTGCCCTCGGTCTCCACAGGATCCGCGAGGTTCGCGAGATTGCTGACAACGAGTCCGTCCGCGGCATGATCTTCAAGGTCAAGCACCTTGTCGAGATTGTAGAGGAGTAGCAAATGCAGCTTCACGATCTTACTCCCGCGCCCGGTTCCACCAAGAACCGCAAGCGCGTCGGCCGTGGCAATTCTTCGGGTCACGGCACCACTTCTGGCCGCGGCCAGAAGGGCCAGGGTTCCCGCTCTGGCGGCACCAAGGGTGCCGGCTTCGAGGGTGGCCAGACTCCGCTGGCTATGCGCCTGCCCAAGCTTCCGGGCTTCCGTAACCCCCGTCGTATCGAGTACACCGCTGTTAACGTTGAGCGTCTCGAGCGTAAGTTCGAGGATGGCGCTGTGATCGACGGTGCCGCTCTTAAGGCCGCTCGCATCACCAAGAGCGAGTTCGAGCCCGTCAAGGTGCTCGGCAATGGTGAGCTCACCAAGAAGTTCACGGTCAAGGTCGACAAGGTCAGCGCTTCTGCGCAGGCCAAGATCGAGGCCGCCGGCGGAAAGGTCGAGCTGCCGTGCTAAATGGTCTTAAGAATGCTTTCCGCATCAAAGAATTGCGCGAAAAGATTCTTTTTACCATAGCTATGCTCGTCGTGTACCGCATTGGTGCGCACGTTCCTGTGCCCGGCATTCCCTTCCAGGGGATGCTGGGCCTTTTCTCGACCGATAACAATTCGGTCGCCGCAGGTGCTATGGCCCTCCTGAATCTTTTCTCTGGCGGCGCGTTGAGCTATGTTTCGGTGTTTTCGCTGGGCATCATGCCTTACATCACCAGCTCGATCATCCTCCAGATGCTCCAGGCCGTTGTGCCTTCCCTGCATGAGCTTGCCCGCGAGGGCGAGGTCGGTCAGACCAAGATTACGCAGTGCTCGCGTTACCTCACCCTGGCTCTGGCAATCCTCAACTCTGTGGGTTACCTCTTCCTCTTTAAGAGCTTCGGCATCAGCTTTAATGGCGCCGGCGCTCCCGAGATCATCTTCGACCTCATGATCGTCGGAACGCTCACTGCGGGCGCCATGCTGATCATGTGGATTGGTGAGCTCATCACCCAGCGCGGTATCGGCAATGGCATGTCGCTGATCATCTTTGCGAACATCATGGCCGGTCTGCCGCAGGCTATCTTTTCCAGCACCGAGGGCAATGCCGGTGGCATCATCACCATGGTGATCATCTGCGCCATCATCCTGCTGGTTATCCCGCTGATTGTTTTCCTTGAGCGCGGCCAGCGCCGCATTCCGGTCTCCTACGCTAAGCGCGTCGTGGGCCGTCGCATGATGGGTGGCCAGACCACCTACCTGCCCATCAAGGTCAACACCGCGGGTGTCGTGCCGATCATCTTCGCTTCGGCGCTGCTGTACTTCCCGGCTCAGATTGCCGTGTTCTTCCCCGGCATCGGCTGGATTCAGGCAGTTGCCTCTGCGCTTTCGACCGGTTGGCTCAACTGGGTGCTTAATGTTGTCCTCATCGTGTTCTTCGCATACTTCTACACCTCCATGGTGTTCAACCCCGATGACACGGCCGACAACCTTAAGAAGCAGGGCGGCTTTATTCCGGGCGTGCGTCCGGGTAGGGCTACCGCGGCCTACATCAAGAACGCGCTCAACAAGATCACGCTTCCCAGCGCTGTCTTTTTGGCGCTCATCGCCATCGTGCCTTCGATCATCTTCTCCTTCACGGGTAACCACCTGATCCAGGCATTTGGCGGCACGTCCATCCTCATCATGGTCGGCGTCGTGCTCGACACGGTCGATAAGCTCGAAGGCCAGATCAAGATGTATGATTACGATGGATTCTTTAAATAGGCTAGAGGAGGATTGCTCATGAACCTCGTATTGCTCGGAGCTCCGGGTGCCGGTAAGGGCACCGTCGCACAGGAGCTCGTCGCCGAGTTTGGCGTCGCTCACATTTCCACGGGCGACCTGCTGCGTGCTGCCGTCAAGAGTGGCACCGAGCTTGGTATTCAGGCTAAGAAGTACATGGACGCTGGCGAGCTCGTTCCCGACCAGCTCGTGATCGATCTTGTCAAGGAGCGCCTTGCCGCCGATGACGCCCAGCAGGGCTTCATCCTCGACGGCTTCCCGCGCAACACCGCCCAGGCTGTGACGCTCGATTCCGAGCTCTCCGCCATGGGTCGCGAGATCGACTGCGCCCTTCTGGTCGATGTGGCCCCCGAGGTCATCATCGATCGTCTGTCTTCGCGTCGCACCTGCCGCGCCTGCGGTTACACCGGCACTGCTGCCGATGCTACCTGCCCCAAGTGCGCAGGCGAGATGTATCAGCGCGACGACGACAAGCCCGAGACCATTAAGAACCGTCTCGACGTCTACGAGAAGTCCACGAGTCCGCTCGTCGACTACTATCGTGGCCAGGGTCTGCTCAAGTCGGTCAACGGTGACCAGGCTCGCGAGACCGTGTACGGGGATGTCAAAGAGGCTCTCGGTCTATGATCAAGATTAAGTCTGCAACGCAAATCGAGCAGATGAAGAAGGCAGGAGCGCTATCTAAGATGGCGCTCCGCCACGTTGGAGCCATGGTTCGTCCCGGCGTTTCGACCTTTGAGCTCGATCAGCTCGCGGAGCAGATTATCCGCATGCATGGCGGCACCCCGGCCTTTAAGGGTTACGGCGGGTTCCCGGGGACCATTTGCGCATCGATCAACGATGCCGTGGTCCACGGTATTCCCAACCCCGACATGATCCTGCGCGATGGCGATATCATCTCTATCGATACGGGAGCCGTTGTCGACGGTTGGGTCGGCGATAACGCTTGGACGTTTTTCGTCGGCACCCCCACGCCCGAGGCCAAGGCCCTGTGCGAGGTTACGCGCGATTGCCTTAAGGCTGCCATCGAGCAGGCTGTTCCCGGTAACCATATCGGGGATGTCGGTTATGCCGTTCAGTCTCTCGCCGAGTCTCACGGCTATGGCGTGCTTCGTGACTATGTTGGCCATGGCATTGGCCGCGTGATGCACGAGGACCCCAACGTTCCTAACTATGGAAAGAAGGGGAGGGGCGTTCGCCTCCAGGCCGGCATGGTCATTGCCATCGAGCCGATGGTTACGATGGGTTCCAACCATGTGAGCACGGGCTCCGACGGTTGGATTGTTACGACCAACGACCACCTGCCCGCCGCACACTACGAGAACACCGTCGCCATTACCAATGACGGTCCGGTGATTCTCACCACGGATGCCCAGGGTGCTTGGTGTTCCTTGCAAGGCGGTGAAATGTAAAAGTCGCCGCCCCCTGATGCCCAACCTCGCCTTTCAATTTCGAAGGCATGACCCCAAGGTCTATGCCTTCTCATTTCAAGGCGATCTTGGGCATCAGGGAACGGCTTTGTTTTACATTTCTCAAATGTAACAAGTTCCGCTTAGTTGTGGAGCCATTACGAAGATACTACGATACGTGCATGCGTATTGTAGAATACTCAATCGCTGTCGTTTTCTAGAGAAAGATGATTGCTTGTGAAGAAGGAAGACGCAATTGAGCTCGAGGGTACGGTAAAGGAACCGCTGCCCAACGCCATGTTTAAGGTCGAGCTCGAGAACGGTCATTCGGTTCTGTGCAACATTTCTGGCAAGATCCGAATGAATTACATCCGTATTCTCCCCGGTGACAGGGTTGTCGTGGAGCTTTCCCCGTACGACCTGACCCGCGGCCGCATCACCTATCGCTACAAATAGCGGCACGCATACACGCACTCCATTTCCGGCTGCAGGCTTAGCTCAACCTACGGTCGGATTGTGTGTGAAGACCAGCCATAGTTTTAAACGCCTGCGGCTGGGCGAGTAGATAGTAGGGAAGTAGTTTGAGCGCTACCGAAAGGAAGAACGATGAAGGTACGTCCTTCGGTCAAGAAGATGTGCGATAAGTGCAAAATCATTAGGCGCCATGGCAAGGTCCTCGTCATTTGCGAGAACCCCCGTCATAAGCAGCGTCAGGGTTAAGAGAGGAGACTACGTTGGCCCGTATTAATGGTGTCGACCTCCCGCGTGAGAAGCGCGTTGAGATCGGTCTGACCTACATTTACGGCATCGGCCGCACCACTGCGACGAAGATCTGCGTCGAGTGCAACGTTAACGTGGATACGCGCGTTAAGGACCTCACCGAGGATGAGGTTAACGCCATCCGCGATTATATCGATAAGAACCAGATCATGGTTGAGGGTGACCTCCGCCGTGAGCGCAACCAGAACGTCAAGCGCCTTATGGACATCGGCTGCAACCGCGGCCTTCGTCACCGCAAGGGCCTCCCGGTCCGCGGCCAGCGCACCCACACTAACGCTCGTACCCGCAAGGGCCCGAAGCGTCAGATCGGTGCTAAGAAGAAGAAATAAGGAGCGCTAGATAGATGGCTACTGCTAAGAAGAACGTTCGCGCTGCCCGTCTGAAGCGCGCGGACCGTAAGAACATTTCCGTGGGCCAGGCTCACATTCGTTCTACGTTCAACAACACGATCGTTTCGATCACCGATCCCCAGGGCAACGTCATTTCCTGGAAGTCGGCTGGCCAGGTGGGCTTCAAGGGCTCCCGTAAGTCCACGCCGTTCGCTGCCCAGATGGCTGCCGAGGCTGCTGCCAAGCAGGCCATGGAGCACGGTATGAAGAAGGTTTCCGTCTTCGTCAAGGGCCCCGGCTCCGGTCGTGAGACCGCCATCCGCTCCCTCCAGGCTGCTGGCCTCGAGGTCTCGAGCATCCAGGACAAGACCCCCATCCCGCACAACGGCTGCCGCCCCAAGAAGCGTCGCCGCGTGTAACTGAAAGGATCGTATCAATATGGCAATCGACAGGACTCCTGTTCTTAAGCGCTGCCGTCAGCTCGGGATCGATCCCGCTGAGCTCGGTTACAGCAGCAAGAAGGAATCTATCCGTCAGCCCAAGCGCCGTCGCAAGGAATCTGAGTACGGCATGCAGCTGCGCGAGAAGCAGAAGGTCAAGTTCATCTATGGCGTTCTGGAGAAGCAGTTCCACGGCTACTTCAACAAGGCCCGCAAGATGAACGGCGTCACCGGTGAGAACCTCATGATCATCCTTGAGTCTCGCCTCGACAACGTCGTCTTCCGTCTTGGCTTCGCCCGCACCCGCAAAGAGGCTCGTCAGTCCGTCCGTCACGGTCACTTCACCGTGAACGGCAAGCGCGTGGACATCCCGTCCTACCGCGTCAAGGCCGGCGACGTCGTCGCTGTCGGCGAGAAGTTCCGTGACCTCCTCCCCATCAAGGAGGCTCTGATTTCCTCCGAGCGCTTTGAGGTCCCTGGCTGGCTCGAGGTCGATATCGAGAAGCTGTCTGGTAACGTGCTCGCTCTGCCGACGCGTGAGCAGATCAGCGGTGATATCAACGAGCAGCTCATCGTCGAGCTCTACTCTAAGTAGTCCATCCGGGCTGCTGAGGCTGGAGGTAATACATGTCAGAATTCATTAGGCCTCAGGTTCAGGTCGAAGAGATCAACGAGACGTCTGCTCGTGTCTCCGTCGAGCCGCTCGAGCGTGGCTACGGCGATACGCTGGGTAACTCCCTTCGTCGCGTACTTCTGTCCTCGCTCGAGGGTGCCGCCGTCGAGGCTATTCAGATCGATGGTGCACAGCACGAGTTCATGACCATCCCTAACATGGTCGAGGATGTCACCGACATCGTCCTGAATGTCAAGGGTCTTGTCTTCAGGGCTCTCGGCACGACCGACGAGGCGACCGCCACCATCTCGGTTGACGGCCCCTGCGAGGTCACCGGTGCGGACTTCTTTATTCCGTCCGAGTTTGAGCTGGTCAACCCCGAGCAGCACATCGCTACGCTCACCGAGGGCGGCCATCTCACCATGAGCATGCGCATCGGCTATGGCCGCGGCTATGTCTCTGGCGAGGCTAACAAGCGCGACAACGATCCCATCGGTGTGATCCACGTCGACTCGCTGTACTCGCCGGTGTCCCGTTGCGCCAAGCTCGTTGAGGCTTGCCGTGTCGGTCAGCACACCGACTACGACCGCCTTGTCCTCGAGATCGAGACCAACGGCTCCATCGCTCCGCGCGACGCCGTGGTCCAGGCTGCCAATATCATCAACCAGCATATGGCTGCCTTTATGAACCTTGCCGAGACCCCCGAGGTCGAGGAGGAGGCTTCGATCTTCGCTCCCGAGGTCACCAACGACAACGCCGAGCTGGACAAGCAGATCGAGGATCTGGACCTTTCTGTCCGTTCCTACAACTGCCTTAAGCGCGCCAGCATTCACTCGGTCCGTCAGCTCGTTGAGTTCTCGGAGAACGATCTGCTCAACATCCGTAACTTCGGTGTTAAGTCGATCGAGGAAGTGAAGGACAAGCTTGAGTCCATGGGCCTGAGCCTGAAGGCTTAATGCTTCGCATATTTGAGGAGAAACTAGACCATGCGTCACAACGTTAAGAAGGGCCTGAAGCTCGGCACCGATGCGAGCCACACCAAGGCCATGAAGAAGAGCCTTGCTAAGGCCCTCTTCGAGAACGACCGCATCAAGACCACCGAGACCCGCGCTAAGGCGCTGCGTTCGGTCGTCGACCCGATCATCACTTGGGCCAAGAAAGGCGACCTGCACTCTCGTCGTCTGGCTATCGCCAAGCTCGGCGATAAGCAGCTCGTTGCCGAGATCTTCGACAAGGCTGCCCAGGGCATGTGGCAGGACCGCAACGGCGGTTACACCCGCATCATGAAGCTCGGCAACCGCAAGGGCGACAACGCTCCCATCGTTATCATGGAGCTCGTCACCGAGCCTTGCACGCCTAAGGCCAAGAAGGCTGCTCCGGCCCCCAAGAAGGCCGCTGCTCCCAAGAAGGTCGAGGCCGTCGAGGAAGCTCCTGCTGAGGAGACCGCTGAGTAGACTTTCCGTCTGCATAGGCTATATTCGAGGGGTACGTTCGCGTACCCCTCTTTTTTGTCGCGATACCGTTGCTTGTTTGTTGGGAGCGCCCATGACTGCGCCGTCTGATTTCAATTCGATTTCCGAGCTTGACGCCACACTCGTATTTCGTGTGGCCTATGATGGCTCGTCGTATAGCGGATTTGCCGAGCAGCCGGGACAGACGACGGTTGCTGGTGAGCTACGTCGAGCCATCGAGACGCTGCTTCGCCGCCCGATCGATCTGACGTGCGCGGGGCGTACCGATGCCGGCGTGCATGCCGTGGCTCAGTACATCAGCGTGCCCGTTACGGACGCTGAGCTCGCTCTGACGCGCCGTAGGTGGCTGCGGGCCATGGATGCCCTGCTGCCCAAAGATATCGCCATAAACGAGGTCTACAGGGCCCGTAAAGGCTTTTCTGCACGCTTTGACGCGCATTCCCGTACGTATACATACCGTATTGCCGATCGCGATGCGCGCCCCGTGCTGTCCCGCGGTGCCGTGTGGTGGCATCGCTATCCCTTGGATGTTGAGGCTATGTCTTCTGCCTGCCCCGCGCTGCTGGGCGAGCAGGACTTTAAAAGCTTTTGCAAGGTTGCCTCGGCCGTTGGCAAACCCACGCATCGCTGCGTGATGCGTGCCGAATTTGGCCATGAGGTTGCGTTTGGCGAGGACATCCTGACGTTTACCATCGAGGGCAATGCGTTTCTGCATTCGATGGTCCGTACGATCGTGGGCACGCTTGTCGAGATTGGCATGCATCGCCGTGAACCCGAGTGGATGCGCGAGGTTATCGATGCTTGCGACCGTACCGCTGCGGGCCCCACGGCTCCTGCCTGCGGCCTTGCGTTTATGGGCGTGGATTACGATCCCGCCGAGCTTGTCGTGCTCGACTAGGGGAGGGCTCGACGTGTCGTGCGTCGACACCTGTCATCTGTGGGCTGCGCGTGTGCAACATCTGTTCTTGGCGTGCAATGCAACCGGTGTCTCATTGCTTTTATTGCCGGGGTGTACCATGAACCACGGTTTGATTCATTGCTGTCGAGAGGACGGATAATTTGGTTCGACGTGGTTCGCATCCGCGACTTTCGGTGATCCTTGTGGTAGAAGGTTCGCCCAGCTATGCGATGCGTGCGCTCGAGAGTATCCAGAACCAAGACCTCTACGATTTGCAGATTGTCGTTGTCTGCCGCGATGCTGCGCCCGGTGTGCGCCATTCGCTTCAAGTTGCTGCCGACAGGGACATCCATATTGATTTGATTGACGTCGAGGACGCGAAGCGCGGCGCTTGTCTTCGTGCCGGTTTTGATGCCTCGCGCGGCTCTCAAATCATCGCCATGAACGCCGATGAGTGGTTTGCTCCGCAGGCCCTTTCCAAGATGGTCGATATCGCGTGCGATACTGCGGCAGACATTGTGCTCCCCTCGGTGTCGCTCGATCGATACGATGCGCATCGCGAGCGTCATTCGCGCGTCTTGGATGCTGCCTCTATTGCCATAGAAGACGAGTCTTCTATGGTGACTGGGCTGCCCCAGTTGATTTTGGGCGGCCTAGTCGCTCAGACCTCTGGCGTGATGTATAGCCGTCCGCTGTTTGAGGCATGCCTGTCGCGCGGCAAGGCGTACCGTACGGTTGAGTTTATGGCTTATGCGCTCTCGCAGGCACGATTCGTGTCCGGCTGCGGCGACGCTTGTTTCCACGCGGCGGCACCTAAGCTTGCAGATGCCTTTGATCCCACCATGTATGCCAAGGTATCCGATGACACCCGAGCGCTCGACGAGCTTGCGGACTCACTCTCGGAAGCAGATAGCGGTGGTCGGCTCAAGCTGGCAAGCCAAAAGTTCTACTTTGCCGGACTGGTCGCCTGCATCGAGAATTTGTGTCTGAGCCCGCATGGGGTGTCGTCAATCGAGCGTTCCGCCCGCATGCGTGATATGCTCGAGGCGCCTCGAACCCGTCAAATGGTCGCCGCGCTCAAGGATAACCATCGGGGGCTCGGTCTGTTGTTTGGGCCGATCGCCAGCGCCAAGCCCGCGCGCTGCGTGATGTGTACGCATCTGGCAGCTTTTCTTAACCGGACGGGCGCAAAAACCGCCTAAACGGCTCATTACGAAACAAATTTGCATAGAATTGTTTCGAAATGCGTTCTTATACACAAAAGCCTTCAAATAGCGTTAAACTATTCAATCACTGATTGATTGTCTCCGCCATCTTTTGGAGTGAGGGTTTGTATGGCTAAAAAACGCAATGGGCGCCAGGATGCCATTAGAGATATTGTGCGCAATAAGGACGTCCGCACGCAGCGCGTGCTGGTCGATGAGCTCCGTGCTATGGGCTTTGATTGCACGCAGGCGACTGTCTCTCGCGATATTGCCGATATGGGGCTGCGTAAGCTCCCTGAGGGCATCTATGTTCTGGCAGAGGACCTGCACCTGCAGCGCATGGTTTCCGAGCTCGTAACGGGCGTTCTGCGTACCGATAATCTGGTTATGATCAAGGCTCAGCCTGGCACGGCTTCCGGCATCGCCGCCGCCGTTGATGCGGCAGAGTTGCCCGATGTGCTTGGCTCGCTTGCCGGCAACGATACGATTTTGGTTATTGCCCAGACGGCCGAGGACGGCGAGCGTCTCGAGGCGCTGATCAATAAGCTGAGCAATTCTCGCAAGTAGGCGTGCGGGTCGTGCGCTCGGCACTGCGTGCGCTTACATAGTGGCTTGTAAGGGGTATCGACGTTGGTCGGTACCCCCTTTTTTTGTTTGCTGGTATAACGACCGCCCAGTCGCTTCAAACTAAAAGGCCCCGAGCAGTTCAATAAGCTGCTCGGGGCCTTGTTGGCTTTAGTCGCGTACTTCTTAGCCGACCGTATCGTCAGGCGTGGGCGAGGGGTCGGGAGTGGGCGTGGGCGTAGGCGTAGGCGTGCCGCCATCGCCGCCGGTCGAACCACCAGTGGAGCCGCCCGTCGAGCCACCGGTCGTACCGGTGCCGCCGGTGGTGTCGCCGCCCGTGGTCTCGGTGGTCGTGGTCGTCGTGGTCGTCGTGGTGGTTTCCTCTTCCTCTTCGTCCTTGTCCTTGTCGTCGTTCTCCGACTTCTTGGTGTTGTTGGTGCCGTAGAACTTCCAGACGCTGTTGTTCTTGTAGGTGGGCGCCGTTCCGGTCGCAAACTCCTCGCGCTCGGTACCGGTCAGAACGGTGTTCATAAACCGCTTAAAGACAGGCAGGTTGGTGCTGTCGCCCAGCAGGTCCGTGCCGTACTTTTGGATGGGGATCTCGCCCGCGGAATAGCCGGTCCACAGGGCGCACGCCAGCTGCGGGGTATAGCCGCAGAACCACAGGTTGGTGGTGTTGTCGGTGGTGCCCGTCTTGCCGGCATAGGGCTGGTTGACACTCAGGGCGCCGGCAGCACCCGTACCGCTGCCCTTCATGACGCCGGACAGAACATCGGTGACCGCGGCGGCCTCGCCCTCGGTAAGCACCTGTGAGGGATTGTCGGTGTGCTGGTACAGCACCGAACCGGTACGAGAATCAATCTCGGTGATGGCGATCGGCTGGCGATAGTAGCCGCCGTTGGCAAACGTCGCGTAGGCGGCGGCCATCTCGAGTGGCGAGATCGAGCCGGTGCCGAGCGTCATGACGGGAACGTCCTCGATGTTGTCCTTGGCGGGGTCGACGCCGAGCTTTTTGACGAGCGAGATGATCTTGCTGTTGCCGACGGCTTCCGCCACCTGGATGTAGCCGGTGTTGGAGGAGTATGCCGTCGCCTGCTTAAGCGTGATGTTGCCATAGCTCTGGTTGGCGTAATTTTGGACCTCAGTCGTGGTGCCCTTGGCCTTGAGCGGCGAGTTGCAGTTGAGGGTGACGTTGGGGTTCATGCCGTTTTGGATGGCAGTTGCCAGCGTAAAGGCCTTAAAGGTGGAGCCGACGGGACGCTTGGCCGTGGCATGGTTTACGTGGTTCTCGTCGGCGTTGTAGTCGTAGCCGCCCACCATGCACTTGATGTAGCCGGTCTTGGGGTCGACGACGACCATGCCCATGTCCAGGCCGTCAAGCGAGAGCGTGTCGAGCTGCTCGCGGACGGCATTCTCTGCCACCTGCTGCATCGTGGGGTCGATGGTGGTCTTGACGGTCAGGCCGCCCTTAAAGAGCACGTCGGTCGAGCACTCCTGCTCCAGCAGCTGCTTGACGTAGGAGACAAAGTAGGGCTGCGAGTAAACGTCGACGCCGCTGCCCGAGATTTCGGTCACGTTGAGGGTGATGGGCTCGGCCTGTGCGGCATCGTGCTCCTCCTGGGTGATGTGGCCCAGGCGCAGCATGTTGTCGAGAACCTTGTTGCGGCGAGACAGTGCCAGATCGGGATTGACCGTGGGGTCGTACTGCGAAGGCGAGTTGGGAAGGCCGATGAGTAGCGCGGCCTCGCTCAGGGTGAGGTCGGCGGCGCTCTTGGACAGATAGGTCTCGGCTGCGGCCTCGATGCCGTAGGCGCCGTGGCCGTAATAGATGGTGTTGAGGTACATCATGAGGATCTCGTCTTTGGAGTACATGTCCTCCATCTTGATGGCGATGTAGGCCTCGCGCACCTTACGCTCAATGGTCGAGTCGAATTGCTCCTCCTGCAGGATGGTGTTGCGCACAAGCTGCTGGGTGATCGTCGAGGCGCCTTCGTGTCCGCCGCCGAGGGTTGCCACCGCAGCACGCGCGATACCCCACAGGTCGATACCGCCGTGCTCGTAGAAGCGCTCGTCCTCGACGTCAACGGTGCCCTGCAGCACGTAGGGGGAGACCTCGTCCTCGGTGATGGACTTGCGGTTTTGCGTGTAGAAGCTCGCGATCTTGTTGCCGTTGCAGTCGACGATCTCGGTGGGCTCGCTCACCAGATACGCGTTGGCGTCGGTGTAGTCGGGCAGATCGGACAGCCAGCGGTTGACGTTGCCGACCATGCCGATGCCAAACGCCACGCCCGCAATCAGCAGAAAGCCCAAAAACGAGAGCAGGATTATGGGCAGAGCATGCGTCTTTGAACGGCTGCGTCCCTGTCGTTGGCGAGGACCCATATATTGACCTCCAGGTATGTCGTGCCGGACGGTGGATGTGCCGTCGGGGCAGGATGGACATAAGTTATTACACGATAAACCAAACGGGGCGCGCGAGGCCTCGTGTATGCTGGAAGACGGCATTTTTCAGAGTGAATGCATACCTTGGTAAGGAGTTTGTCGATGGCGATTCGGACGATGGGGCCGAGCGGACAATACGAGACTGGATTGGATGCTGCCGGTGCGGCGCTGCCCGAGCTGCTGGCGCCGGCGGGCGGACTCGACCAGATGCTTGCGGCCATCGCCGCGGGTGCCGATGCCATCTATGCGGGGTTGGGCGGCTTTAACGCCCGTGTGAGCGCCCATGGCTTTACGGATAACGAGTTTGCGCGCGGCTGCGCCGTGGCGCATGCCCATGGCGTGCGTGTGTACGTAACGCTCAACGTGTTCGTGTTTGACGATGAGTTGTCCGACGCGGTGGCGTTGGGAGCTCATGCACTGGAGCTGGGCGCCGATGCTCTGATTGTCGCCGATGCCGGGTTGGCCTGCGCGCTGCGCGCGGCGATTCCCGGGGTCGAGATTCACCTGTCCACGCAGGCGGGCGCTCATAGCGAGGGTGCCGTGCGGCTTGCCGCCGATGAGCTGGGGGTCGAGCGCGTGACGACGGCACGCGAGCTGACGGTCGACGAGATTGCGGCGCTATGTGCCACGGGCGTGCCCATCGAGGTATTCTGCCACGGTGCGATTTGCATCGGCTATTCGGGGGCGTGCGAGTTCTCGGCCCTGCGGCGTGGGCGCTCGGCGATGCGCGGCGACTGCACGCAGCCGTGCCGTCTGGCGTACGACCTAGTGGACGAGGCGGGGCAGAGTGTTGTTGCCGTCGAGGGAGACCGCCTGCTTTGTCCGCGTGACTATCTGGGTATCGCGCACCTGCCCGAGCTTGTTGCCGCCGGCGTGGCATCGCTCAAGATCGAGGGGCGCATGAAGAATCCCGATTACGTATTCAACGTGGTGAGGGTGTGGCGTCGGGCACTCGATATGCTGTGCGACGGCGCGTGGGACTCCGGTGCCGTGGAAGAGCTTGAACGCGAGCTGGGAAGGTCGTTTAACCGTGGGTTTACCGATGCTTACCTGCGGGGTCGTTCGGGTGCCGAGCTCATGAGCTTTGAGCGCGCGATCAACCAGGGCGTGCGCGTGGGCCACTTGGTCGCTGTGGGTCACGAAGAGGTGACGGTTGAGCTTGATGCCGCCGTGGCGGCGGGCGACACGCTCGAAATCCGATTTTACCCGGGTGCCGACGCGCGTCCCGATGTGCCCAAGCGCTGGCCACAGGTGCCTTGCCCCGTGGATGCCGCTGCGGGAGAGCGCATCGTCGTGCATTGCAAACGTAAGGTGGGCGCGGGCTGCGAGGTCTATCTGATTCGCAGCGCCGGCGTGTTGGATCAGACGGCGGCGGTGTTGGAGCGCATGCGGGCCGAGGCGGATGCGATTGCGCCCGTTGCGCGTGCCGTTGAGGTGCTGCCCTTTGAGGACGCTGCGGTGGATGGCGGTGCGTCGACGGAGTTGGCGGGGTCGGCGGGGCCGGCAAAGCGCGAGGATTTTGCTCGTATGGTCTTTGCCTGGGAGCTGATGGATGTGGGTCCGCGCGATGAGCGAGATCTGTCCGATACAACGGTGGTGCTCGACGAAGTGTGCCGCGCGGGCGACGCCGAGCGGACTCGGGCGCTTATGCAGCGTGCCGGGCGCGTCGTCTGCCGCAATCTGGGACAAGTGGCGATGGCCCGCGAGCTGGGCACAACGTTTGACGTGGCGGCGCCGGTGTTCTGTGCCAATCGGGCCACGCTTACCTGGCTGCGCGGACTCGGTGCGGGGCGGGTGTGCTTGTCGGCCGAGTTGCTCGGCAATGATGCGGAGCGTATTGCCGAACTGGCTGCTGAACCCGGCGTCTGGGGTCCGGTCGATGCCGACCGTCCCGAGCTCATGGTGTGCGAGCACTGCTTGCTGACTGCCGAGGGCGCCTGCGCCACGGATGCAACGGGGCAGGTCCGTTGCCGTGACTGCTCGCGCCGTCAGCAGGCGCGCTTTTTGGTCGAACGTGACGGCACGCGTTTGCCGGTCGTTATCGACGCGTGCGGCAGGACGAGGATTTTCCTGTCGTAGGTGCCGCGTCGCGCTGTTTTGGTTATTATTAGTGGGTTTATGAACTTCCAGCACCGCCGTATCCGGTGAGGGTGCTATAGCAAAAGGAGGATACCCAATGCTGTCTGTTGACGAGCAAATGCGTATCATCACCTCGGGTGCAGCGCAGATCGTCCCCGAGGCCGACCTTCGCAAGAAGCTTGAGAAGGGCGAGCCCCTCAACATCAAGCTCGGCGTCGATCCCACCAGCCCCGACCTGCACCTGGGCCATGCCGTGCCCCTGCGCAAGATGCGTCAGTTCCAGGACCTGGGCCACAACGTCACCCTTATCATCGGCAACGGCACTGCGCTGATCGGCGACCCCTCGGGCAAGAACTCCACCCGCCCGCAGCTTTCGCAGGAGCAGATCGAGGCCAACGCCGAGACCTACGTGAGCCAGGCCATGAAGATCCTGGACCCCGAGAAGACCACCATCGTGCACAACGGCGACTGGATCCTTTCGATGGACCTGGCCGGCCTGCTGCAGGTGTGCTCCAAGTTCACCGTCGCCCGCATCCTCGAGCGCGACGACTTTACCAAGCGCTACCAGTCCCAGACGCCGATTGCCCTGCACGAGTTCCTGTACCCTGTGATGCAGGCCTTCGACTCCGTGCAGATCAAGGCCGACGTCGAGATGGGCGGCACCGACCAGCTCTTTAACCTGCTCGCCGGCCGCGAGCTCATGGAGAAGATGGGCATGGAACCGCAGATCGCGCTCACCATGCCGCTGCTCGAGGGCACCGACGGCGTCCGTAAGATGTCCAAGTCCTACGGTAACTACATCGGCCTGACCGATGCTCCCAAGGATATGTTCGGCAAGACCATGTCCATCCCCGACGAGATGATCGGCAAGTACTATCGTCTGGCCAGCTCGCTCGCCCCGGCCGAGGTCGACAAGATCGACGCCGCCTTGGCCGATGGTTCTGCCGACCCCTACGAGCTCAAGCGCGCATTGGGCCGCGACCTGTGCGACACCTACCACGGCGCCGGCGCCGGCGACGAGGCACAGGCCGAGTTCGACCGTGTGTTCAAGGAGGGCCAGCTTGCCGACTTCCCCGAGAAGCACGTTGAACTGACCGTCAACGACGAGGGCCAGATTTACCTCGCCGGCCTGCTCAAGGACCTGGGCCTTTCGGCCAGCGCCGGTCAGGCCCGCCGCGACATCGACGGCGGCGGCGTCAAGGTCAACGGCAAGGCTGTGGCTCCCAAGAGCTACAACATCGATCCGAGCGCCCTCAAACTGGGCGACACCCTCTCCGTGGGCAAGCGCAAGGGCTTTAAGTTGGTCTAACGAGCGAGTTGACCTCACAAGTGCAATAAGGCCGCAGCCGGGAATCCCGACTGCGGCCTTTTTGGTTACGACGATCCCTTGGGGACGGAGGGATCATTTGGCGGTGCCGTTAAGCGGAAGGGGTGTTAGCGGGACTTTCTTTTGGGCATACAATGGCTATTGGCTTGCTGCGGTGAAGGCTCGTCCGCTCCGCAGCTTTTTTCTACAGTTAAAGGAGTATGTATGTCCGTTGAGGTCATGAGGTCTGTGATCGAGGCCGCCGAGGGCCGCGTGCCCGTCGACACGCTGTTTGCCAATGCGCAGATTGTCGACGTGTACGGTCAGCGCGTGGCGCCCGGTAGCGTTGCCGTCAAGGACGGCGTAATCGTCGGCGTGCTCTACAACGGGCGCGACGATGCCGCCGGTACCTATGAGGCTGCCGAGGTTATCGACTGCCAGGGTCGCTATCTCGCCCCCGGTTTTATCGACGGACATCTGCACATTGAGTCCTCGAACATCCGCCCCGCCGAGTATGCGCGCATGGCGGCGACGCGCGGTACCACCACCGCCATTGCCGACAGCCACGAGATTGCCAACGTGGCGGGCCTGGACGGTCTGCGCTTTATGATCGAGGACGGCCGCCGTACACCCATCTCCATCAAGTACATGATGCCTTCGTGCGTGCCCGCGCTGCCCGATGAGCAAGCGGGCGCTGTGATTACCGCCGCTGACATGCAGGCGTTTTTTGCCGAGCATCCGGGCGACGTTTTTGGCCTGGGCGAGATGATGAACCTGCCGGGTGTCTTTATGGCCGATCCTGAGACCTGTGCTCGCATCGATGCTGCCAACCAGACGCCGTCCAAGCAGGTCGACGGCCATGCGCCGCTCGTTGCCGGCAAGGACCTCAATGCCTATGCCGCGGCGGGCATTATCGCCGACCATGAGTCGACGATTCCCGAGGAGGCGCTCGACAAGCTGTCTCGTGGCATGTACGTGATGCTGCGCGAGGGCACCTGCAGCCATGACCTGGCCAACCTGTCGCCGATGCTGCTGGAGAATCCCGCGCGCGCCCGCCGCTGTTGCTTTGCGACTGACGACCGCGCCCCTTCCGATGCGCTTGCGACCGGCATGATCGACAATGCCTGTCGCGTGGCTATCGAGGCCGGTATCGACCCCGTGGTTGCCATCTCTATGGCGTCCCTCTCCACGGCCGAGGCGTTTGGCCTGGACCACGGTTGCCGCGACCCGCACGAGCTGCGTGGCGCCATCGCCCCGGGCAAGCGTGCCGACCTGCTGGTACTCAACGACCTGACGTTTGCCACGGCTCCGCATCGCGTATATGCCGCCGGTGCTCTGGTGGCGCAGGACGGCACCTTTGTGGGCGAGATCGCACCCGAGATGGCCGAGGTTGCGGCCCTTGCCGATGAGCTGCGTGCTTCCGTTAAGCTGCCGAAGCTATCGCTTGACGTGTTCGACTATGCCTTTAAGCCGGGCGAGGCCGTGATCGACGTGGTGCCGGGCAAGGCCATCACGGGCATGGCTCGTCCCGAGAATGCCGAGGGCCTGCGCCGCATTATGCTGATCGAGCGCCACGGCCGCGGCTTGTCACTGCAGGCCGAGGGGGCCGACGGTGATGGCCCTGCGGGCCTGGGTCTTGTTGGCAAGCACATTGGTCGCGGCTGGGTGCGTGGCTTTACCATTACGGGCGGTGCCATCGCCTCGACGATCGGCCACGACTCGCACAACGTGTGCGTGGTGGGCGACAACGCGGCCGATATGATGGCTGCCGTTGAGGCCGTGGGCCAGGGCGGCCACGTGCTGGTGCGTAACGGCGAGGTCGTGGCGCGCATTCCGCTGGCGCTCGGTGGCCTTATGAGCGAAGGCACGGCCGAGGACGTTGCCGCGCAGCACGACGACTTTATGGTCAAGGCACGCGCCATGGGTATTGAGCCGCCGCTCGACCCCATCATGGGCATCATCTTCCTGCCCCTGCCGGTTATCCCGACGCTCCGCATCCGCCCCGAGGGCATGTTCGACGTTACAACCTTCACCTACGCCGACTAGTCATCGGGGTGGCGTGTCGCCTGACGCCGCGACCGTGAGACCTCTGGCATGTGTGAGCTATTTGCCAGGTCCTTGTAACGTTTACGCCCGCGGAGTCTTATTTGAGCTCCCTTTGGGTACGTTGGAATCGGATACACGTTCGATTCCAACAAGCCCGAAGGGAGCTTTTCTATGTTTAAACTGATTGCATCCGATATGGACGGCACGCTGCTTGACGAAAACGGCCAGGTGCCTCCCGAGACCTACGAACTGATTCTGGCGCTACACGAGCATGGCGTGCATTTCGCCGCATCGTCAGGTCGTCGCTACGATCGCCTGTGCGAGTTCTTTGCGCCCGTTCGCGACAAGATGGACTTTGTCGCCGCTAACGGCGCCCAAGTCTACGCCGACGGTAAGATGGTAGACCGTGAGGTGTATTCGCACCTGGCGATTCGAAGGCTCGCCCAGGCCGTCGCGACGTTTCCCAATCTGCATCTTGCGCTCTTTGACCGTACCAAGTCCTTCCTGCTCGATGACGAGAGCAAGTTCGTGCGTGAGGTCGATAAGGACCTTCCCAATGCCGAGCGCATTTGGGAGCTGCCCGATCCCAGCGTAAATATCATCAAGGCGAGTATCTTTTGCGACGACAGTGCGGTTATGGACAGTGCGTACGTGCTACAGCGCGAACTTGGTCAGCTCTTTACTTTTGCGCCTTCGGGCAACGCGTGGATCGATGCCATGCAGCCTGGTGTGTCGAAGGCCTCGGGTATCGCGCAGCTCGCGGAGCATTACGGCATTGGTCGCGACGAGGTCATGGCGTTTGGCGACTCGATGAACGACTACGAGATCATTCGCTTTGTCGGCACGGGCTGCGCGATGGAAAACGCGCGCCCCGCGCTTAAGGCGGTGGCCGATCGCGTGGTGGGTTGCAACCGCGACCACGCCGTCCAGCAGGAGCTCCGTCGCGTGCTGGAGAGTCTCTCCTAATTCGGCAGATGGGGACGTTCCTTTTCTGCCGACAGTGGGGGACAGTCCTTGCAGCTTTTTGCGAAGAGTGTCCCCAGTGACTAGTCGTTTAAGAACGTCCCCAATGACTGACCAATGACTAGGCGAGGGCGGCCATGATGGTGCGGGCGACGCCGTCGTGGTCGTTGTCGTATTCGGTGATGGCGTCGGCGGCCTCGCGATCTTCGGGCTCGGCGTTGATCATGGCCATGCCATGGCCCGCTGCCTGCAGCATGGGGATGTCGTTGATGTTGTCGCCGAACGCCCAGGCGTCGGCGAGACGCTCGCCCAGATGCTCACACAGCCACGTGAGGGCCGTTCCCTTGGTGGCGCCTTCGCCCATAACCTCGATATTCATGGCGTACGAACGCGTGACCTCAATGCCTCCGAGCGTGTCGAGCGCCGCCGCGATGGCGTCGCGATCGGCGGGGTCGTGCCAGTACATAGCGATGCGTTCGAGCGTCTCGACCTCGTCGATTTTGCTGTCGATATTCATGTCGATCGGCGTTCGTGTGCGCTTGAGCGAAGCCGCGATGTGGGGGTCGCCGCCACAGAACTCATCCAGACGCCCGTATAGCGAGCGGGGGAGGAAGCACTGCCCATCCGCGAAGATATCGAAGGTCACATCGTGGCCGGCGGCAATGCGATGGATGCGGTGGGCAATGCCACGGTCGAGCGGACGGCTCAAGATGCACGTGGCGCGCGAGGCGTCGGTGGGCGTATCCTCGTCGAGCTGCCAGACGCTGGCGCCGTTGGCACAGACCGCGTAGTGCACGGCGGGATGGGCGAGAATGGGCTTAAAGATGCCCGACAGTGGACGTCCCGTGCAGGGAACAAACTCGATGCCACGACGTGCGAGCTCGTCGAGCATCGCCCAGGTGGCATCGCTCATTTGCTTATCACTCGTCAGCAGCGTTCCATCCATATCGGAAAACACAATCATTCGCTGCGATCCTTTCTACTGTCATAAAAAGCGTGGCCGAGGGCGGTGATGCCCTGGCCACGCTCGGGTTCTATAACGGTCCGCGTCCTAGCGATCGGCGAGCGGCTTGTATTCCAGCGGCTCGATAACCGGGCGATACGCGGGACGGATGATGCGGTGCGCGCAGAAGAGCTCTTCCATGCGGTGTGCCGACCAGCCGGCCATGCGGGCGACGGCGAATAGCGGCGTAAAGAGCGTTTCGGGCACGCCGAGCATCTTGTAGATAAAGCCCGTGTACAGGTCGATGTTGGCGCAGATGGGCTTGGTCATGCCGTGGTCGCGCATGACCTGGGGTGCCAGGCGCTCGATGCGCTCGATGAGCGCGAACTCATCGCCCAGGTTCTTCTTGGCGGCAAGTGTGCGCGCGTAACGACGGCAGACCTCGGCGCGCGGGTCGCTGAGCGTATAGACGGCGTGGCCCATGCCGTAGATGAGGCCCGTGCCGTCGAAGGCCTGCTTGTCGAGGATCTTGCCCAGGTAGGCCGCGACCTCGTCCTCGTCCTCCCAGTTGGAGACATGCGCGCGGATGTCCTCGTGCATAGACACGACCTTGGCATTGGCACCACCGTGGCGCGGGCCCTTGAGCGAGCCGATAGCCGCGGCGTAGGCGGAATACGGGTCGGTGGCCGAAGACGACAGCACGCGGCAAGCGAAGGTGGAGTTGTTGCCGCCGCCGTGCTCGGCATGCAGCATGAGCATAACGTCGAGCAGCATCGCCTCATCGCGGGTGAACGCCATGCCGCCGCGCAGGACCTGTAGGATGGTCTCGGCGGTGGAGAGACCGGGCGTGGGGTGCGGCACGTGAACCTCGGAGCCGCGAAGCTTGGCGACCGAGGCCATGTGTGCGAAGGCGGCGATGCGCGGGAGACGTGCGAGCATGGAAATGGCGACGTCGATTTCGTGCTCGGGCGTGATCACGTCTGGTTCGGCATCGAAGGCGTAGAGCAGCAGTACGGCGCGCTGGAGCACGTTCATGATGCTCGACGATACCGTGGTCATAGGGAACTCTTTAACGTACTCGTCGCTCAGATGTCTAAAGGCGCCCAGGCGCTCGCAAAAGCCGTCGAGCTCTTCCTTGTTGGGCAGCGAACCCGTGATAAGCAGATAGGCGACTTCCTCGTAGCCGTAGCGATTCTCGGCCTGGGCATTGTTGACCAGATCCTCGATGCTGTAGCCGCGAAGCGTGAGCTTGCCCTGATCGGGCACGACCTTTCCGTCGACCTTGTTGTAGCCGTGCACATCCGAGATACGAGTGAGGCCCGCGACCACGCCCGAGCCGTCGGCATTGCGCAGGCCGCGCTTGACATTGTGCTCTTCGAACAAGCCCTCGTCATAAGGGTCGGTCGGCAGGCCGTGGTAGAGGCTTTCGCTCTCAGACGAAATCTGGCGGCTTGCTTCGTAATCCAGAACCAGTCGGCTCAAGTGGTCATCGAAGCGGTAATAGATTTTCTTGGCGTCGTAGGCCATGTGCGCTCCTCTCCGGGCCGTGTGGGGGCGGCGTGCTTGAGTGCAGATGCGCCGGCCTGTTCCTGCACGGCCTGTTCGCTACAGGCGGTACATAAAGTTAAAGACGTCCTCGCGCTGGATGGACACGTTGACGCCCGAAAGCTCGCCGGCCTCGGCCAGGGCCTTCTGCAGCTCAGCGAAGTCGAGCTTGGACTCGGCGGTATCGGCCAGCATGGTCATGGTGAAGATGTCCTCGATAATGGACTGCGTGATGTCGCGGATGTCGACGTTGGCCTCGCCCAGGACACGGGTGACGCCGGCGACGATGCCGGGGCGGTTCTTGCCAAGGACGGTGATGACGATACGGGAGGACGAGATCTCGGCCATGGGAAACCCTTTCGCGTGGTTGCGGCGCGCGCGGGGCGCTCCGCTACGGTACAGTGTTCATCATTGTACCTGTCTGGCGCCAAAAGAGGTGCGCTTACAGCGGCGTTACACGTCTGCAACATGAGCGTAAGGGGGAAGGCCGTACGGGGAAGAGCCGTCTGGCGCGTGTCCGGCTCGTGTTGGGTTGATTTCCGATCTCAGCCGAACACATTGAGCGGACAGGCCGTTCCCGCAGTCAGCCGAACGCCTCCGACGGCTGATTCCGAACTGGAAGCGGAGGGCATCCCCGCCCTTCGGTAGGGGATACCGCTCCGCGGCGCATGCCGCGGGCGGCGCCCCTATCGGACCACCGTGACCTCAGTTGGGATGGGCCCAGCACTGCCGCGTACTCGGTGAGCTAGAGCCAACTGTTCGTCTTCACGTCGCGTATGGCGATATTTCGGTCGTCCGGCTCGGTGATGCCGTAGCCGAACGCCTGGAGCGTCTCGATGGACTCCTGGATCCTCTGTTGGAACATGGGACCCGGATCGACCCTCGGCCCGAGGTGCCCGCGCCAAAGGCACGGCGTGGCGCGCAGCATGTTATGGATTTTGGAGATGGGCTCGATGTCGGCGTAGACGTTGAGCGTCGCCATGGCGTCCTTGTGGCCGAGGATCGATTGGAGCGCCTTGATATCGCCGCCTTGGCGGATCCACTGCGTTGCGAACGTGTGGCGAAGGCCGTGGAACGTGATCAGCTCGTCGTTGGTGCCCATGAGGCCGTTGGTCTCCGAGAACGTCTTGAACGCCCTGCGGATATAGCTTGTCGTCGCGAAGGTCGCGCCCGGCTCCGACAGGATGTAGCAGTCCCCGATCTCGACCGCCCCGGTAAGGCCGCGCAAGCGCAGCTTTCCGCAGTCGATCTCGTGGGTCTCCTTCAGGAAGGGGAGTAGGCCGACCGGGTCGATGGGGATACCCCTGGCGTCATGGGTCTTGGTGTCCTTGATGAACGAACCCATTCCCTTCGCGTACGCCACCGAGTGTCTGATCGAGATCAGGCCCGTCTCGAAATCCACATCGCACCACCGAAGGCCGCAGACCTCGCCGATTCGCATCCCCGTGTGCAGGGCGAGTACGACCGCCCTCTAATCCTCGGCGGACCAATCGAGTCCGAACTCCTTTCGGGCATCCTCTTCGCTCATGACTTCGAGAAGGTCTCCGGGTTGGCAACGAAGGGCGAGGCATAGCTGCTCGAGTGTGTTGAAGCGAATGCCGCGAATATGCCCTTTTTTAATACGGGACAGGTTCACGGGCGTGGTTCCAATCCTTTCGGCAAGTTCGTTCGAGGAAATCTTTCGCTCGGCCATGATCTTGTCGAGGCGAACAATTACGGGCATGGCGTTTCCTTACGCAATCTCGTCGGAGTCGAGGTACAGCTCTCGGGCGTACAAGAAGAGCTGGGAAAGCATGAACAGGACGATGCCGAGAACCAGAGAGGTCCAATCGAATGATGAAGCGATCTCTTGGGCGCCGACGGCCCCCTCGCCGCCAAACATCGAAACGGAGGTTTTGAGTGAGCCGGCGTAGAGGCTGGTGGCAGCTTGAACAACGAAGAGAATGCCGAGCACCTTCAAGCATGTCGCAGACCCTTTCTTGAAGGGGTCTCCGCTCTTGATCGTCCACACGAGAACGGCGCTGAGGATGGTCGTAGCGATACCGATGACGGCAGGGACCAATGTCGAGATCGCAAGGGCTGGATACGCGGGGGAGTCTGCAATTACAGGGTTGTCGAGCACTTCGATTGCTGGCTTTAAGGAGAACGCCACTTGTGCGATGGCGGTGGCGCAAAGGGTCGCAGAGGCTATCGCACATGCGATGCGGAAGGAATGAAGCCGGGGAGTGCGATTGTCGGAACTCATAATAACCTCCGAAGAATTTAAAAAACTCAGGTTACTTTTTAACAGTTTATGTTAAATTGACTTTGCCGGCAAGTAATAAGGGCCGAGCATTTTGTTCGGCCCCTCTGTTCCGACTGGATGAGGTTAAGGTTGGCGATGAATATGCTCAAAATCTCGAAGGCGATCTTTAGGTCGCTTCTCTCCTCCAGGTCGCTCTGTGTTGTCGTTGTTGCGTTGATGGTTCTTTGTGCTCTGCCCGTCTTCAGGAGCGCGGCTGGCATCGACGGACGGGTCGAATACCTCGAGTCGGGAATAACCCGTGTTGAGCAGGAATTGTCAGCATCCTATGCGGATGCGCTTGTGAATGCGGGGGAGGACGGTGTCTATACCTCTTCATCAAGCATGCCCGCGCTTCTGTACCCTCTTGCCGCGGGACGTCTTATCTTGGCACCGCTCTCTCCCCTACTTCCGTTTCTGCAGATATCGGATGGAGAGTACACCTATTATGACGGATCGAAGGAGTACTTGCTATGGGTCGCAACGGCCGTTGCCGTCTCGTTCCTTGCCGCGCGTCTTAACAAACGTGAAAAGCTCATCATCCAGGCACCGATGGGCGAGCTGGGTAGACTTGTTGCATCGAGCGTATGGGCGAGTGTTTTTGCAATGCTTGCCGTCCTCGCCATCAATCTTCCAGGGATAATCGCCGCGCTTGTGAAGAATGGCCCGGGCTCGCCGTTCTATCCGATAGGCTACATTCAATATGCGACTCCGGTTATCAAACCGGCTTGGCTGGTGTTCGCGCAGACGGCCATCTTGCAATTCTTGGTGGCAGCGTTCATCTCGCTTGTCGTTCACCTTGCCGTGAAGATTGCCAATAACCCTACGCTTGGAATCGTGTTCGTATGTGCCCTGATGGGGGTGACGATGGTTCCCGGGTATTACGGAAGATCCATCGCTTTACGTGAGTTCGCCCTGTTGAATCCCCTTACGTATGCGAACACTGAGTTGACCGTCGGCGCCTATAGCCCGTACCCGACAACGCAGATAGTGAATCTGCCTGGACTTTGCTTCGAGCGTGGCGCGATTGCCCTCGTATGCGCAATCGGGATCGAGGTGCTGGCAATTAGCCTGCTTTGCGTTGCTGGAAAGAGCGGCTGCGCGTGCCCGATATCCCCGATTTGTCTTGAGAGAGGTTCCTTCACTGCATCGAGAACGGCAACTCGTTCGAGCGCTTGTGCCTCCGCCGTTGCATACGTAAGAACGATGGGGAAACTGCTCCTGCGTTCTCCTACCCTCGCCGTATGCGCGATTGCAATGTCGACGACGATGCTGGCCCCGGCTCTGGTCGAGATGTTTCCTGACGCTGATAACGTTTCCGCTGTTCGGTATAGGGATGGGGAGCTCCGTTCAATAGATCGGTATCTAGAGCAGAACGCTGCGAATATGGACGTCGAGGGCAAAGCGGCCCTGGAAGACATGCGGGATGCTCTTTCGGGTTTCGTGTACGCGCCTATGCCTGCGGAGGGGTTTCGAAGCCTTGCGACGTACGAGCGCGCTCGAGGTGAGCTGGGCGCGGCAGATGCGACTCTCCTGCAATCGATCGGAATCGAGCCGGAGACTCCTTCTCGTGCGGAGGCGCGCGCCCTTCTGCTTGAGTCGATCGCGAGCTTGCCGGACCCCAAGGTTTACGAGTTAAGTACGAAGATGCCCCCATTAATCCTCCTTTCGTATCTCCAGGCAGCGCTTCCCTCCTTATTTTTGCTGTTGCCCGTGGTTGTCACATCGCTCGCGTGCACCCACCTGCAGTGTCGTTCCCTTCTGGTTCTCCAGATCCCCGCAACAGCGCATGTGCGTTTTCTGACGGCTGTTGCGCTGGCTCTCCTGCTTGGCTTGGTGCTGCTTTTGGTGTCGATGGTTCCCGCTGTCGTTGTGTCCGTGATTAAGAACGGTGCGGGTGGATCGGAGTATCCCGTCGCTCTCATTCGGGCGGGAGCTTCGACAACGTCCATGGTGGGGGAGGCGGTGTTGTGCAGTATTCCGTTGCTGGTCATGGCATACGGCGTGATTTCCGTCGTCGCTGCGTTGACAGCAGCGATTAGCCGCAACCCCGTTGTCACCGGAATGGCTTGCGCGGTTCTCTTGGTGTTGGGTTCGTTGAGCGCTCATGTTGAAAGCGTGGGCATGGGCGTCGCGCTGCTGGCTCCATTCGCCTCGTTTGATCCCGCTTCCCAGGTGGGGACGATTGGGTTCCTTGGGCGAGGGACGAACGCGATGCCTTTTGGAGAGGTCGTCGGCGCATCGGGCGCTCTGCTGGTGGTCTTGGGCGCCGTATCTCCGTTGATGGTGCGCCTGAGTGTTCCAAAGATCGAAAGGGGATGATCTCGATGATTGACCTTCAAACGCTGACGATCTCTTATGGAAAGAAGGTGCTCGTAGATTCGGTGAACGCTGAGTTTGCCCCGGGTACGGTCTACGGTCTCGTCGCTCCGAACGGGCATGGAAAGACGACGTTGCTGCGTGCGATGGCAGGTTTGCCGGGTCCTCGCGTGGACGGGAGCATCGTTCTGGATGAGGTGCAGGGTACGGGTGCGAGAGAGGTCCGTTCTATGATCTTCTATGCACCTGGTGAGGGGACGCTGCTGTATCCCGGATTGCGTGCGGAAGATCACCTCAAGATGGTTTGCGATATGTGGCCGCATGCTCGCGATATCGAAGAGATAGTGGAACAAACGCAGATAGGCGAGTTCGCGAAGATGAGGATCCGCACTCTGAGCCAGGGCATGAAGCAGCAGCTTACCCTGGCGATTGCGTATGCGACGGGCGCGCGGTACCTTCTATTAGATGAGCCCATGAACGCGCTCGACCCCAGCAGGGTGGACTTGCATTCCGAGATTCTCAGGAAGCTGGCCGATTCTGGTACGTGCATCATCATGTCATCCCACATCTTGGATTCGGTCGATAGGCTGTGCGATGAGATTCTGTTTTTGAAGGATGGGAGGCTCATTAGAAACATTCCGCAAGATGATGCTGCGCCGAAGTCTCCTGGATCCCATTTCGCAAAGCCTGCTGGACGCGCCGAGGGTGCGCTAAGCACGTATCGGCGACTCTACGAAAAGGGCGGGTAGAAATGCAAGTTAAAAATCTATGTGGCCAATGTGATACCGTTGAACCCGCATATCGATACCGCTCAGCCATTCGCCTCGCCCCCGTCGCACGTATCTTCATCCGGTCTGTTACTTTTAATCTAACGATTCTTTGAGGAACGTAGGTGCTTCTGAATGTACTGTCGACTTCTTCTCAAACTGATCCTAAGAGACAAGGCCGCATGGATTTGTACGCTCGTTCTCGCTGCAGCCTTTTCCGTCCCCATTGCGTTCAATTCACCCATCTACGGGCCCTTCTTTATGAAACAGGGCATGCAGGGCTTTGTCGACGCATTCAATACGCGCGCGCCCCAGGCCAGCGGCACAGACCTATCTCCAGAGCAGCAAGCTGACGCGGAGCTTGCAAGATACGCGAACGCCGCCCTTGCCGCTCAAACCGACGCCGCCTTTCTCGATTCTGCCGAGAGCTACTACGCGCTCATGGACGAAGGCTTCCAATCCGGGTCCATCGTGGGAGACCGAGAGACCAATGACGCGGAGCTCGCATATTGCCGTGCCCTGAGCAGCTCCGGCATCACGGATATCCCGGCCTCCGCAAGCGACCTGCCATTCCTTTCCTTCCTGCCTTACGCCATTGCCGCGGCGCCGTCTTTCCTTCCCTTCATCCCCTTCCTTCTCTCGTCGATACTCGTGCTCGGCGCCACAAGGCCTGCGACCCTGGCGGCGAAGGCGCCCGCGCCCAAATTCCGGCGCCTTATCCAGATCGTGTTTTCGATAATCGCCGCGGGGACCGCGATGCTCCTCGCCGGCCTCGCACCCGGGGGCATTTACGCCTTGGCCCTAAACGGCTCCGGGCAAATTGGGTACCCGATCGCCTTCTTCCATGACGGCGCGCTTACCACCACGACCGCGGGAAACGTCTTCACGACCCTGCTTCTCGCGCTGCTTGCGGGCGGAACCTTGATATCCGTTTGCTCCGCCGTCCTATCGACCGCAACGAGGCGCGTCCTCGCGGGCCCCCTTACCTCAGCGCTGCTTGTCGCGGCCCCGGCATTCCCGTTGCTGTCCGATTCGGCACTAGGGCATAATGCCGTGCTCGGGCTCCTGCCGCTGGCCGTGTTCTCGCCTATCGAGGCAACGGGCTACGTAGGATGCTTCCCGACAGAATTCATTGGCTCCGGTTCGGGCAGCGCATCGATGCTTGCCGTGGCCCTGGCATACGTCGCGGTCCTTTTTGCGGTCGGCGCCGTTGCGACACGTTCCCCCAAACAGCCTGGCCCCGCGAAAAAGCGCCATGGGCTCGAGCTTCTGGACGCGAGCGTGGGATACGGAAGCACGACGATACTTTCAATCGGGTCGCTTTTCCTGAGCCCGGGAACGGCGGCGGGCCTCGTTGCTCCCAACGGCTCGGGGAAAACCACCCTTCTTGAAGCGCTGTCGGGCCAATTTCCCACCCGCATCCGCTCGGGAAGCCTGGCGGCAGACGGAATCTGCCAACGTCGATCAGCCGAATTTGCAGAACTCGTCTACCTGAGCTCTTCGGGCGGCGCGGATCTCTATCCCACGCTATCGGCCATCGAGCACCTTGCTTTCGTTAGGGAGGCGTGGAAATCGGCCGCCGACATCGACTCGCTCTGCGACTCCCTCGGAATCTCCCCATATCTCGACAAGCCGACCCGTAAACTCTCGACGGGAATGAAGCAGCAGGTAAAGCTTGCCATGGCGATAGCGACCGATTGCCCGTACCTCATCCTCGATGAACCGCTGAACGGCCTCGATCCGGGAAAGCGGAAAACCTCCTGCGACGCGATGCGCAGCGAGGTGGCGCGGGGACGCAGCGTGCTCATTTCAAGCCATCTACTCGACGACCTGGCAGACCTCACCAACTCGTTCTACTTCATCGAGGCCGGCACGCTCGTGGAAAAGATCAAGTCGTCCTCGCAGACGCTCAAGCAGGAATACCTCGATACATACGAGAGATGAATGTGGGGGAGTGTTCGGATGAAGTTGATATTTAAGGTCCAGCTCGTGTCGTTCCGAAAAGACCGTGAACCTTTTGTGGGACGCTCGGCGCCGTGGTACCATAGCCGAGTTTGTTGTCTTGGTCGGAAACCAAGACGCCTTATGCGCTGATCGGTAACCAGCGCCTGACCAATAAGGAGTCCTACCATGAAGCAGGGTATCCATCCCCAGTATGTCGAGTGCACGGTGACGTGCTCCTGCGGCAACACCTTCAAGACGCACGCTACCGTGTCCGAGATGAAGGTCGAGCTTTGCAACGAGTGCCACCCGTTCTACACCGGCCAGCAGAAGTTCGTCGACACCGGTGGACGCGTCCAGCGCTTCGCCGACAAGTTCGGTGGCGCCGCTGCCGCCCAGCTCAAGAAGGCTGAGGAGGCCAAGGCTGCCAAGGCCGCCAAGGCTGCTGAGGCCGAGGCCGCTCGCAAGGCCGCCGCTGAGGCTAAGGCTGCCGAGAAGGCTAAGCGTGCTGCTAAGTTCGCCGAGGAGGCTGCCAAGCAGGCCGCCGAGGCTCCCGCAGAGGCTCCCGTCGAGGAGGCCGCTGCCGAGGCCGAGACCACCGAGGCTGCTGAGTAAATAGCTCGCCGCGGAATCGCTCGCATTCATGGCACAAGGGCCGTGCATCCATTTGGGTGCGCGGCCCTTTTCTTTTTATTGGTGCAAGCTAACCTGTCCCCGTGGCACCAAATGGCAGAGAGACGGCGTTTGCTCAGATAAAACTTGCCAAAATAAACCTGTCCCATTGTGGCAGGTTGGTCATAGTTATTACGTGGCGGTCGAGGTCGACCGTATAGGCCGCGCCTTGTTTGGCTAAAGTACAATCATCTGTGTTTAACTCGCCCGCAGCTGCACGGCGTGGGCGATGGCCAAAAAGGAAAACCACATGGGATTCATGTCAAAGCTGCTGTCCTTTGGATCCGATAAGGACCTTAAGCGCTACTACAAGATCGTCGACCAGATCAACGGTCTTGAGCCCCAGTTTGAGAAGATGACCGAGGAGGAACTCCGCGGCCAGACCGATAAGTTCCGCGAGCGTTACGCCAACGGCGAGTCGCTCGACGACATGCTCCCCGAGGCTTTTGCCACCGTGCGCGAGGCTTCCAAGCGCACCATGGGTATGCGCCACTTTGACGTGCAGCTCATTGGCGCCATGGCACTGCACGAGGGCCACATCGCCGAGATGAAGACCGGCGAGGGCAAGACGCTCGTCTCCACCTTGGCCGGCTACCTCAACGCTATCGCCGGCAAGGGCGTGCATGTCGTTACCGTCAATGATTACCTTGCCAAGCGCGACTCCGAGTGGATGGGCCGCATCTATAAGTACTTGGGCATGACCGTCGGTCTGCTCCAGAACAACATGCCGCTCGAGCTCAAGCGCCCGGCCTACCAGGCCGACGTCACCTACGGCACCAACTCCGAGTTCGGCTTTGATTACCTGCGCGACAACATGGTCACCCGTCCCGAGCAGCGCGTGCAGCGCGGTCACAACTACGCCATCGTCGACGAGGTCGACTCCATCCTGATCGATGAGGCTCGCACCCCGCTGATCATCTCGGGCGCTGGCACCAAGTCCGCCAGTACCTACAAGGACTTCGCGCGTGCCGTGCGTGGCCTTGAGCGCGGCGAGGACGTGTCGCACGACATGCTTACCGCCACCGAGGACGTTGAACCCACGGGCGACTACGTCATGGACGAGGCCAAGCACACCATCGCCGCCACCGAGCGCGGCCTTAAGAAAATCGAGCGCCGCCTGGGTATCGATGACATCTACGCCGACCTTTCGGGTCAGCTGGTCAACCACCTGCAACAGGCGCTGAAGGCCCAGTACATGTTCCACCGCGACAAGCAGTACGTGGTCACCAACGGCGAGGTTAAGATCGTCGACGAGTTCACCGGCCGCATTATGGAAGGTCGCCGTTACTCCGAGGGCCTGCACCAGGCCATCGAGGCCAAAGAGGGCGTGCTCGTACGCGAGGAGAACCAGACCCTGGCCACCATCACCCTGCAGAACTACTTCCGTCTGTATGACAAGCTCTCCGGCATGACCGGCACGGCACTTACCGAGGATGCCGAGTTCCGCGAGATCTACAAGCTGCCCGTCGAGGTCATCCCCTCCAACAAGCCCGTGCAGCGCGTGGACCACGAGGACCTGGTGTACCGCACCATTCAGGCCAAGTACAACGCCGTCGCCGACGATGTCGAGCAGCGTCACGCCAAGGGCCAGCCGGTCCTGGTGGGCACCGTCTCCATCGAGAGCTCCGAGAAGCTGTCCGCCGCCCTTACCAAGCGCGGCATCGCACACGAGGTCCTCAACGCCAAGCACCATGAACGCGAGGCCCACATCGTTGCCCAGGCCGGACGCTACGGCGCCGTGACCATCGCTACCAACATGGCCGGTCGTGGTACCGACATCCTGTTGGGCGGCAACCCCGACGAGCTGGTGCGCGAGCGCCTTGAGTACGAGGGCCTGACCATGGAGGACGTGACGCCCGAGCAGCTTGAGCAGTTTAACGCCGAGGCCAAGGAGACCTGCAAGGCCGAGCGCGAGCGCGTGCTTGCCGCCGGCGGCCTGACCGTTATCGGCACCGAGCGCCACGAGTCCCGTCGTATCGACAACCAGCTGCGCGGCCGCTCCGGCCGTCAGGGCGATCCGGGCGAGACCCAGTTCTACCTGTCGCTCGAGGACGACCTCATGCGCCTGTTCGGCGGCGACAAGATGGACCGCGTCTCCAAGATGATGGTCACGGCCGACATGGGCGACGACATGCCCATCCAGCACAAGATCATCTCCAAGGCCGTCGAGAGCGCCCAGCACAAGGTCGAGAGCATCAACTTCTCCATGCGCAAGAGCGTCCTTGAGTACGACGACGTCATGAACAAGCAGCGCCAGGTCATCTACGCTGAGCGCAATAAGATTCTGGACGGCAAGGACCTGACCGACCACATCACCGAGGTCATGCACGACACCGTGTACCGCTGCGTTCAGGAGTTCTGCACCAAGGACAGTCACGATGGCGAGCGCGACCTGGAGGGCCTGCGCAAGTGGGTTGTGGAGCTCACCGGCCACATCGATACGCCGAAGTTCCCCGACGAGGATTATGAGGCTCTGGCTGCCGATGTCCTGGCTTACGTAGAGAAGTGCTACAACATGAAGGCCGAGCGCTTGGGCGAGGACCTGATGCGCGAGCTCAACACCCAGGTCATGCTGCGCGTCATTGATACCCGCTGGATGAACTACCTGCAGGAGATGGACTATCTCAAGACCGGCATCGGCCTGCGCGGCTTTGGCCAGCGCGACCCGCTGGTCGAGTACAAGACCGAGGCCTACGGCGCGTTCCAGATCCTCGTCGACACCATGTACGAGGATTACCTGCGCACGGTTCTGCGCATCGAGATCAAGGCTGCCCCGCGTGCCGTGGAGCACAAGGAAGAGCCCGCGCTCGAGGGTGCGCGCTTCTCCGGTCCTGCCGAGGTCGATGGCGACAACGGCAACTCGGTGCTGCGCAAGCAGGCGCAGGTGCAGGCCCGCACGGCTGTCCAGGGTGGTCCGGCTGCCGTCAACAACGGTGGCAAGGTGACCACCTATCGCAAGTCCGAGAGCGACGATCCGTACGTCAACGTGGGCCGCAACGACCCGTGCCCCTGCGGTAGCGGCAAGAAGTTTAAGTACTGCCACGGCAGGAATCGTTAATGGCTGAGGCTTTAGAGGTAACGCTCGCCGAGCTGGACGCGTTTGCGGACCGGCTCGGCGAGGTCGAGTCGTATCTCCACTTGGACGAAAAGCGCACGCGCGTGACCGAGCTCGAGGCCAAAAGCGTGGCCCCCGGCTTTTGGGATGACGCCGACGCCGCCCGTGCCACCATGGAGGAAATCGCGCGCACCAAGGAAGATATCGCCGCCGTGGACAACGCGCGCGGCGAGCTTTCCGATGCCCGCGCCGCGCTGGAGCTTGCCGAGGAGATGGGGGATGACCCCGATGCCGCCGCTCTTCGCGAGGAGGCTACAGCCACGGCTGAGCGCCTGGCCCGTGCCATCGATGAGCTTGAGCTTTCGAGCTGGTTTACCGGTGAGTTCGATCACGGCGATGCCATTGTGACCATCAAGCCCGGACAGGGTGGTCTGGAGGCCCAGGACTGGACCTTCATGCTCTTTAAGATGTACATGAAGTACTGCCAGCGTCGCGGCTGGAAGGTCACGATTAACGACTGCCCCGCTGCTGAGGTCATCGGCATCGACCGCGCGACCTTTACCGTCGAGGGCAAGGACGCATTTGGCATGCTGCGCGCCGAGGCCGGCGTCCACCGCTTGGTTCGCATTAGCCCCACCGACGACAAGAAGCGCCGCCAGACCACGTTTGCCGGCGTCGAGGTCATCCCCGTGCTACCCGATGATATCGACATCGAAATCAGTCCCGATGACATCCGCGTGGACGTGTACCACGCGAGCGGCCCGGGCGGTCAGGGCGTTAACACCACCGACTCCGCCGTGCGCGTGACGCATTTCCCCAGCGGCATTGTGGTCACCTGCCAAAACGAGCGCAGCCAGATCCAGAACAAGGCCGCGTGCATGCAGATCCTCAAGGCTCGCCTGTACGAGATTGAGCTCGAGAAGCGCGCCGAGGCCCTGGATGAGATTCGCGGACCCAAAACCACGATTGGTTTTGGCAACCAGATCCGCAGCTACGTGCTCTACCCGTATCAGATGGTTAAGGACCTACGCACGGGCGTTGAGACCAGCAACGTCGAGGCAGTTCTTGACGATGGCGACCTGGACCCGTTTGTTATTGGCTATCATCGCTGGGCCACCGGCAACGCCGATGCAGAAGGCTCGGAGATCTAAAACATCGGGCGGCTTCAAGCCGATGCTAAGCCCAACGGTTGGACGGGTTTGTATCCGGAATAAACCCTGCGCAGGGGTGGTTTTTGTCCGGCGAATCGGTAGAATCGAATACAGCAAGAAGTTCGAAGCGCATCCGTTTGGGTGCGCTTTTTTGAGGGAGGCAGCATGGCATATCGTCTGGACATTAAGCGTATTCTTTCGATGAACTTCTTTCACGACCTGCCCCAGATTATGTTGGGGTGCGCTCTGGCCGCTATTGCGACCGACCTGTTTTTGATTCCCAACGGCCTTGCTGCCGGTGGCGTTACGGGCCTTGCCACCATTATCCAGGCGGTCGGCGCATCGCGCGGTCTATCGCTTCCCGTTGGTATTCAGACGATCGTGATGAACGCCTTGCTGCTGCTGGTCGTTATGCGCGAGGGTGGCATGTTCTACGTGGTGCAGACGGCGACGGGCTTTGTGCTGCTGGGCTTTTTCACCGACCTGTTCGCTCCGTTTGTGGCGCCGCTGGCACATGCCGATCTGATGCTGCCCGCTATGTGGGGCGGCATCATCACGGGCATCGGTTATGGCATGGTGCTGCGCGCCGGCGCCAACACCGGCGGCTCGGACACGATTGGCCAAATCATCTCGCGTAATACCTCGCTGCCCGTGGGCTCGACCGTCATGGCGATCGATGTTGCCGTATGTGCGCTGTCGGCTCCGGTCTTTTCAATCGAAAATGCACTATATGCAGGCCTTTCGATGGTCATTAGCGGCTACGTGATCGATGCCGTGGTCGATGGTGGCAACAAACGCCGTATGGTACTCATCATCTCGGACAAGTTCCCCGATATCGCTGCCGATATCATGTATGGCCTGGGTCGTGGTTGTACCAAGTTTAAGGCGACTGGCATGTATTCGGGTGCCGAGAAGCCGGTGATCATGGTCATCGTGAGCCGTCGGGAGCTCAATACCCTCAAGACGATCGTGCGCGAGCGCGATCCTCACGCCATTGTGACGGTCGCCGACGTTACGGAAGCCTTCGGCGAGGGATTCAAGGACATTAGCGCGTAGGGCCGACCGCGTCCCATCCAAAAGACGTTCACATTGATAAACCGTTTCATCAGCGGTTCTGCCTGCTCAATTGTTCAAATAATGATAAAAACTCTGGTAAAGCCATCAGTTTCCAGCATAATGAATGACGTACGTGCATTGCGGCTGTGTTGGGATTACCTTCGGTGCCGTGCGCATTTTGTCTAATGAGGATGAAAGGAAGGCACAATGAGCGACGAAGAGCTCAAAAAGGTTGCCAACGAGGTAAGGAAGGGCATCGTCACCGGCGTGCACGCTGCCAAGTCCGGCCATCCGGGCGGTTCGCTCGGCGCTGCCGACATCATGACCTATCTGTACTTTGAGGAAATGAACGTCGACCCGTCCGATCCCCGCAAGGCCGATCGCGACCGTTTTGTGCTCTCCAAGGGCCATTGCGCTCCGGGCCTGTACGCCGTGCTCGCCGAGCGCGGGTTCTTCCCCAAAGAGGACCTCAAGACGCTGCGCCATATCGGCAGCCACCTGCAGGGTCACCCCAACATGAACGACACCCCGGGCGTCGACATGTCCACAGGCTCGCTCGGCCAGGGCATCTCCGCCGCCGTCGGGATGGCGCTCGCCGCCAAGCACTGGGGCGATACTTATCGCACGTACGCCCTGCTGGGTGATGGCGAGAGCGAGGAGGGCCAGGTCTGGGAGGCCGCCATGTTTGCCGGCAACCAGCATCTCGATAACCTCTGCGTGATCGTCGACCACAACGGCCTTCAGATTGACGGTCCCGTCGAGGAGGTCAACGACCCCATGCCGCTCGCCGACAAGTTCCGCGCGTTCAAGTTCCACGTGGTTGAGCTCGCCGACGGCAACGACTTCGACCAGATCCGCGCCGCCTTTGCCGAGGCTCGCGCCACCAAGGGGCAGCCGACCGCCATTATCGCCGAGACCACAAAGGGCAAGGGCGTGTCCTTTATGGAGAACCAGGTTGGCTGGCACGGCAAGGCCCCCAACGATGAACAGTTTGAGCAGGCCATGGCAGAGCTCACGGCCGCCGGAGAGGAGCTCTAGGATGGCAGACGTCAAGAAAATCGCCACGCGTGTAAGCTACGGCGAGGCCCTCGTCGAGCTCGCCAACGAGCACGATGACTTTGTGGTCCTCGACGCCGACCTGGCCGCCGCCACGCAGACCGGTAAGTTTAAGGCCGCTTGCCCCGACCGCTTCTTCGATGTGGGCATTGCCGAGAGCAACCTGATGGGCGTCGCCGCCGGTATCGCGACCACTGGTCGTGTTGCCTTCGCGAGTACCTTTGCCATGTTCGCTGCCGGTCGCGCCTTTGAGCAGGTCCGCAACTCCATCGGCTACCCGCACCTCAACGTTAAGATCGGTGCCACGCACGCCGGCATCTCGGTGGGCGAGGACGGCGCCACGCACCAGTGCTGCGAGGATATCGCCCTCATGCGCGTCATCCCCGGCATGACCGTAATTGTTCCCGCCGACGACGTGGAGGCCCGCGCCGTGACGCGCGCCGCCTACGAGTGCGACGGCCCCGTGTACATGCGCTTTGCCCGTCTGGCCTCGCCGGTCATCAACGACCCCGAGACCTACAAGTTCGAGGTGGGCAAGGGCATCGTCATGCGCGAGGGCGCCGACGTCACCATCATCGCTTGCGGCCTGATGGTCGGCGAGGCTCTCGAGGCCGCTGAGCAGCTTGCTGCCGAGGGCATCGATGCCGAGGTCATCAACATGCACACCATCAAGCCCATCGATGCCGACCTGATCGTCAAGAGCGCCACCAAGACCGGCCACGTCGTGACCGTCGAGGAGCACTCCGTGATCGGTGGCCTGGGCAGCGCCGTTGCCGATGTTCTGTGCGAGCAGTGCCCGACGCCGCTCAAGAAGATTGGCGTCAACGACACCTTCGGCGAGTCCGGCCCGGGTGCCGAGCTCCTGCACAAGTACGGCCTGGACGCCGCCAACATCGTGGCGACCACCAAGGAGTTCTTGGCATAGAGCAACCACCGCTCAAATCGGCCACAAGCCAATAGCAAATAGACGTAGACAGGGACGCCCTCAAAAAGAGGACGCCCCTGTTTTTATATTTCAGCAAAATCAGTGCCGCATCAAGCAAGGCCTTCTTCGGGAAAAGGGCCCAGTACGGCAACGTGCAATTCAGCCCTCCCAACTTTGTATGTGCAGCACCCCAAGATCACGCGGCGACCCCATAGTAGCCGCAGGCCGCGCACAGGGTTACCTCCCAAATCTTTCCGCAGGACGGAGGCGCACCCGCAGCGCGAAGCGCGCAGCGGGGGCGCCGACATGTCCGAGGACGATTTGGGAGGTAACCCTGTGCGCGGCCGGTGGGACCAAACCCCGCCATGCTTCTTATGTGCAGTAAAGCTAATGCTGCTAAAATACAAAGCGCTCATGTAGTTTAAACGCACGACGATAAGGAGCACCAGTGGGTAACCACTTCCGTACCTCCGGTGCGGGCGATGATGCCCCCAAGACGCAGACGGGCGTCCAGGGCAGTCGTTTCGCCACTCCGGATTCAGAGGGCCAGCCTGTTGCTCAGGCCCCCGCTCAGCCGGCAGATCAGGCACAGCCGGCATCCGATCCCTTTGCCTACAATCCCACCAGCGATGTCGCGCTTTCCGGCACGGCGGGTTTTGAGCCCGTTCAGGCCGTGACCGCTCGCGTGGAGCAGCCTCAGGCTGGCGCCGCCACGCCGCAGCCTACCATGGCCGGCATTCCCGACCCCATGGCCCCTGCGACGCCGGTTCCTCAGCCTGCGCAGTCCGGTCTCTTTGCCGCTATTCCCGATCCCACGCAGCCTGCTGCCCCGGTGGTCGAGAGCGATCAGGCCGCCGAGGTCGCAAGCCTCGATAACGCGCTCAACAACCCCGATTTTACGTCGGTGTTTGCGCCCATCGATCCGCAAGCCAGCCGCAAGAAGATGGCCAAGCAGGCCGGTGTCGAGCCCGTCATCCTTATGGAGCATGTCACCAAGATCTATCCGGCACAGCCCAACAAGCCTGCACTCGACGACATCAACATCGAGATCTATCCGGGCGAGTTCGTCTTCCTGGTCGGTCATTCCGGCTCGGGTAAGACCACGCTGCTGTCGACGCTCAACCGCGACGTCAAGCCGACGAGCGGCCGCATCTTGGTTGCCGGTCAGGACCTCATGAAGATCAAGAACCGCAAGGTTCCGTTCCTGCGCCGCCAGATTGGCGCCGTGTTCCAGGACTTTAAGCTTCTGCCGCAAAAGACCGCCTACGAAAACGTGGCGTTTGCCCTGCAGTGCATCGGCAAGCCCAAGGGCGTCATTCGCAGCCAGGTGCCGGAGGTGCTGCGTCTGGTCGGTCTGGCCGATCAGATGGACTCGCTGCCCGACCAGCTTTCCGGTGGCGAGCAGCAGCGCGTCGCCGTCGCCCGCGCTATGGTCAACCGTCCGCCGCTGCTGATCTGCGACGAGCCCACGGGTAACCTCGACCCGGCGATCTCGCTGGGCATCATGAAGCTGCTCGAGCGTATTAACCGCACCGGCACCACCGTGATCGTCGCCACGCACGACCGCGAGATGGTCGATAGCATGCACCGTCGCGTGATCGCCCTCGAGGGCGGCCACGTTATCCGCGACCAGGAGAGGGGAGGTTACGGCAACTATGGCACCAACTAACGTGGGCTACTCCTTCAAAGAGGCAATCAGTCACTTCTTCCGTAACTGGACTACCTCGCTCGGCGCCGTCATCACGATCTTCCTTTCGCTGTTTATCATCGGCCTGTTCATCATGGGCTCCGCGATGCTGAACTCCGTGATCGGCACCGTCGAGGATCAGGTCGTCATCAACGCGTTCATTAGCGATGACGCCGATCAGGCCGATGTTCAGGCTTTTGAGGCCGAGCTTAAGACGTGGAATAACGTCAAGTCCGTGACGTACAAGGACAAGGACGACGCGCTGGCCGAGTATACGAGCAAGATGTCGGGCAACGCCGACGCCACCATGAGCGCGCTCGATGGCCAGAACCCGCTGCCGGCTTCGTTTGCAATTGAGATGGACGATCCGTCCAAGGTCGAGAGCACGGCCCAGAAGCTCAAGAAGAACGCCGACTTCCAGAAGATCGCGGATGACGGCGACGTCAACGCGAGCGTGCTGTACGGCCAAGAGGAAGTGAGCCGCCTGTTCCAGGTGACCAACTACATCCGCATCGCCGCCGTGGTGCTCGTTGGCCTTTTGACCTTTATCGCATTCATCTTCATCAACAACACGATTCGCCTGTCCATCACGGCGCGTCGTCGTGAGATTGCGATTATGCGTCTGGTCGGCGCCAGCAACGGCTTCATTCGCGGCCCGTTTATCACCGAGGGCGTACTGCAGGCCATTTTGGGCTCGCTGCTTTCCATCGGCGTTCTGGAGCTGCTGCGCAATCTGATGATTCCGCGTTTGCAGGAGAGCATCGGCTGGATGTCGTTTGCCCTGCCGATGCAGTACTACCTGGTGACCTATGCTGCGCTGATTCTGGTCGGTGTGATTATCGGTCTCTTTGGTTCTGCCATAGCCATGCGCCGCTACCTGCGCGTGTAGGCATGCCTGGAATTCATCCCTTCCAACGGGTCGTCTCTTATGGGGCGGCCCGTTTTTTGATCTCTAGGGGACGGCAGGAAAGCGAATCATTTGGGTAGACTCTTTGGAGTTCGTCATCGATAGCAAGGAGGCGCCATGGGGCGCAATAACAAGCATAAGCGCGGTGCTCGCAATAAGCGTGGGCCGGTGCGCAGCGAACGCCGTCCGAGCCTGACCGGGCGCGTGCAGCTCCATGAGCATGGCGCCTATGTCATAACCGAGAGCGGCGACTACAAGGTTATGGGCCGCGGTAAGCGCGAGATCATGGATGGCGATACCGTTGCCGTGAGCATTAAGAACAGCCCGCACGGTGAGCGGCGCGCCGTGATCGAAGGCGTGGTTGAGCGCGCAGCCATAAGCGTGGTGGGTACGTACCAGACCGCTGGTCCGCTCGGTGTGATCGAGCCGCTCGATTCGCGCCTGAAGGCCGACTTCTTCATTCTGCCCGAGGATACCTCGGCGGATCGTCTGGGCGTCCACCCGGGTGATGCCGTTGTCGCGCGCATTTTGACCTACCCGACGCGCCTGGAATCGGGCACCGTGACGATCGAACGCCGCATTGGCGGAGATGACGCGCCCGATTTGGGCGTTCAATACGTGATGGCGCGTTACGGCTATACCGATAGCTATCCCGAGGCCGCGCTGGACGAGGCCGAGGGGCTTTCGCTCGATGTGTCCGCGGCGCTTAAGGACCCGCTCCGCCGCGATCTGCGCGACCGCTTTGTCATCACGATCGACCCGGTCGACGCGCGCGACTTTGACGATGCCATTTCGCTTGAGCGCACGCCCGAGGGTGGCTACAAGCTGGGTGTGCATATCGCTGACGTTTCTCACTATGTGGCTTGGGACGGGCATATCGATCTTGAGGCTCGCCATCGTACGACATCGGTGTATCTGGCCGATCGCGTGCTTCCCATGCTGCCCGAACGCCTGTCCTGTGACCTATGCTCGCTTCGCCCTGACGAGGACCGTCTTGCGTTTACCGTTGACATTGAGCTCGATGCGCAGGGTCGCGTGCGGCATTACGATCCGTACCCCAGCGTGATTCGCTCGCGTGTGCGTATGGACTATGACGGCGCCGAGGCGCTGCTGGTGCGTGCCGACGCGGTTGAGTATTCGGTGCTGGAAGGCGCCGCTGAGGATGTTGCGGCTGCTGAGGCCTCGCGCGAGGAGGCGCTTGAGCGCGGTCTTGCGTGCGAGGAAACTGCTCGCGGCTATAACGTCGACCTCGGCGATTTCCTTGTCGCCGCCAACGAACTCGCCGAACTTCGCCGTCGTATTCGTCGTGCCCGCGGCTCAGTCGATTTTGACACGGCCGAGATTCGCGCTCTATTGGATGAGGACGGAGTACCCGTGCAGATTGTGGCGCGCGAGCGTTCGTGTGCCACGTCGCTTATCGAGGAAGCCATGCTACTCGCCAACGAGTGCGTTGCAGAGTGGCTGGCAGACCGTGATATCGAGGCCTGCTATCGCGTGCATGAGGATCCGAGCCCCGATAGCCTGCACGGTGCCGCCGTTGCGCTGGCGCAGCTGGGCATCATCGACGATCGCCGTGCTGCCGGTATCGCCCTGGGGAGTCCCGATGAGCTACAGGCTGCAGTTGATGCTGCCGCCGGTACGGCCAACGCACCGCTCGTCAACACGCTGCTTCTGCGCAGCATGCAGCGCGCACTGTACAAGCCGCGCAACGAGGGCCACTTTGCGCTCGCCGCGCCGTGCTACTGTCACTTTACGAGTCCCATCCGTCGCTACCCCGATCTGGTGGTGCACCGCGTGCTCAAACTGCAGTTGGCCTATGAGCAGCTCGGCGGCAAGGACGCCCTGGTCCGTACACCGCGGCTGATCGGCAAGGGGCGCGAGTCGCTGCCGCGCATTCTGCCGCAGATCTGCCGCGCATGCAGCGATGCCGAGCGCGCGGCAGATGCCGCTAGCCATGCGACGCAAAAGATCAAGATTGCCCAGTACTATGAGGATCGCCTGGGCGAGCGCTATGCCGGAACGGTCTCATGGGTCAGCAGCATGGGCCTCTTTGTGCGCTTGGACCTGACGCAGGTCGAAGGCTTGGTTTCGATCAAGAGTCTGGGCAACGAGTGGTTCGAGTTCGACGAGGATGCGCTTACGCTGACGGGCGCCGACACGGGGACTCGCTATGAACTGGGCCAGCGCGTGATTATCGAGGTTTCGCGCGTCAATACCACGCGTGGGCACTTGGACTTTAAGCTTATCCATTAGCCAAATCTCGACTCATGGCGGGAGAGCGGAGGGCGGGCTTTCGGGGCCGCCCTCCGCATTTGGATCATAGCTACCTTGCCGTCCGCTCGGCCGCCCGCTTACCTGCTATTCGAGAGGTAAAACCTACCAAAATAAACCTGTCCCTTTTTGGCAGGTTTACAAGAAAGCGGGGATGAGATGGCGACGGTGTATGGTTATGCGCGGGTGAGTTCGCGCGATCAGAATCTAAATCGGCAGCTGGATGCGCTGGGCGCCTATGGCGTGGGCTCGGCGAATATTTATGCCGACCATGCGAGCGGCAAGGACTTCGATCGCCCGCGGTATCGCGAGCTGCTGCACATCCTGGGAGACGGGGACGTGCTGGTGGTGCTTTCTATCGACCGGCTTGGCCGTAATTACTCCGAGATTCTTGAGGAATGGCGACGCATTACCAAGGAGCTCGGGGTTGCCATTGTGGTGTTGGACATGCCATTGCTTGACACGCGCGCCAGGGCCAGCGGCGCGCCGGATGTGACCAATACCCTGATTGCCGATATTGTGCTACAACTGCTGAGCTACGTGGCGCAGGTGGAGCGCGAGAATATTCATCGGCGCCAGGCGGAGGGGATTGCAGCGGCGCGGGCGCGAGGGGTCCGTTTCGGTCGACCTCGCAAGCCGTGCCCTCCTCAGTTTGAGCTGGTGCGCGATAGCTATGAGGCGGGCGATATTACCCGCAGCCAGGCGGCAAAGTGCCTGGGCGTGTGCGTGGGGACGTTCGATCGCTGGATGCGCGAGGCGGGGTAGGGGTTTGCGTCGCTTTGTCGCTTCCTGTTGCGATTCAAATTTTGATACGGTGACGATGCCATTTGGGGCTACACTCGCTGATATTCAAAAAAGGAGGTAGGCCCTTGGCGCGCGTAAAACAAATAATCGGATGGACCGCGATCATTCTGTTCGCTGCAACGCTGGCGGGCATCTGGGTGCTGACGGAGCAAAATGCGGTGGAGACGTCGTTGCTGAGCGAGTCCACCGCGCGCGTGGTGGAGGGTCAGGCTACGGGCGTTCAGGCTGCCGATGTCGCGGGTGAAGCTCAGACCGAGAACGGGATGACCGGGGGCACCGATTCGGCTGCTTCGAATGTCCGGTCTGGCCGACTTGCTTCCATTCGCATGTGGGTGGGCACGAACGTCCGTCGCGTTGCCCATACCGTAGAGTTTTTCTTCGTCGGATTGTTCGCCTCGGTGGTCGTGGTTTGCTTTTCCAGGCGTCCTTGGAGCGTATGCTCCCGTTGCGTGCCCGTGTTGCTCTTTTGCGCCGTCTGCTCCGTTGGCGATCAGGTACATAAGATCTTTGTTCCCGGCAGGCATTTCGACGTTATCGATTTAGGATTCGATGCTGCGGGCTATGTCACCGCCATGCTGTTGGTATTGCTGGCAGCGGCGTTGGTGCGCTATGCGACTCGGCCGATCGGCGCCCATGCGAGGCGCTAGCCTTAAGACGAGACATCGCGACTGCCTATGCTTCGACATTGGCTACAATAACGGCTGCAATCGCGAGTGGTCGTCGATGTGCAGTTTTCCGGACACCTGTTTTCTCTAAGAAAGGAAATCCCATGACCGTACTGTTTGTTGAATATCCCAAGTGCTCGACCTGTAAGAAGGCCAAGGCATGGCTGGACGAACACGGGGTAGAGTATATCGACCGCGATATCGTTTTGGACAATCCCACGGCTGATGAGCTTGCGACCTGGATTGCTCGTTCGGGACTGCCGGTGCGGCGCTTCTTTAATTCGTCGGGCATGAAATATCGAGAGCTGGGCCTGAAGGCGCGTCTAGATGCGGGCATGACGGATCGGGAGTGCTACGAGCTGCTGGCGACCGACGGCATGCTGGTCAAGCGTCCGCTGTTGGTGGGCGACGACTTTGCGATTCCCGGCTTTAGGGAAGCAGCTTGGACCGAGGCGCTGCTGTAGCGGCTGCGGAAAGTGCGACCCGTTTTGAGCGCTCGGGGTGGGACGTGTTTTCCATCGGAGGGCTCGCTCGGCTCAATCCTTGAGCTGTGCCCATTCGTGCGGACCGTAGACCTTTACGTGCTTGTTGGGCTTGCCGCTCCAGTACTCCTCGTCCATAAAGGGCAGATATGCCTGAACACCGGGGCAGATAAAGGGAATCCGCTGCTGTTGCAGTCGCTCGCGTTGGCGCTGCTCCAGGTGCGCCTCGGATATGACAGTCGGCATACCGGACAGCTCGACGAGGCTTGCCTGGATTCGCTTAAGGTCGGGGAGTCCCGCGTGCCATGACATCCGCATGATCAAAAAGGATGCACGGCGGTATTTTGCCTGCATCACCGTGATGGCGGGGCGCAGGGTGGGATGGATTTTGTCCCGTTCGGGCCAAAGGTCAGCAGTGATCTCGAGGCCCAGGGTCTCCCATAGGTAATCAAGCTCTTCGTCCATGGCGCCTCGATATCTACGTGATCATTGATACTTCGATTGTGTTGCCTGGTGCTATCGTTTTCGCGGTAGAATCTGCCAACGGTTGACGGCTACCGCTCGCGGCGTTTTGCCCTTCGTGTGCAGCGGTCGACTTCACAGGTCCTTCACGTGTCGGCCGTATTTGACTGAATTTCAAAAAAGTCAAAATTAGGGCTTGCGTCACGGCGGGACTTCCCGTATATTTCTTTCTTGCGCAAAGGCACAGCCGAGCGCAGCGATGCAGTCATTGGGATGTCGTCTAATGGCAGGACAGCGGATTCTGGTTCCGTCAATGGGGGTTCGACTCCCTCCATCCCAGCCATTGCATTTGCTACATATGGCCCGTTCGTCTAGCGGTTTAGGACGCCGCCCTCTCAAGGCGGAGATCACCAGTTCGAATCTGGTACGGGCTACCAAAATTGAACGCCCGGGCCTCGTAAGAGACCCGGGTTTTGTGTATTGACCGATATTTAAGGCGCGCGTTGAGTCTGCCGCCCGGACCGAGGAGTTGTCATGGACCTGCCTATCAGCTTGGAAGACATCACGTATGCCGAGAACTATCTGGCGCAGGGCGACCTGGCTACGGCGACGCCGCTGCTTGAGCGTCTGGTGGAGCTCGCCGAGGAGTATATCGACGCTGAGTGCAAGACGGAGGAGAAGCGCCAGTACTTTAGCTTCGACAGCAAGTTTGAGCGCCTGGCCTATCGCCGCGTGGAGAAGGATCCGCGCGAGCTGGTGCAGGTCGAGGTTCCCTTTGACCGCCTGTACTCCGACATGGCGTTTGCCTACATTCGCCAGCAGGATTATGTGAGTGCTCGGAATGCCCTGATGCAGGCCGTGCGTTGGGATCCCATGAACTGCAACTATCGCTTGGACTTGGCCGAGCTGTTCCGCGCGCTCGAGGACAAGCAGGAGTGGGCATCGCTCTCGTTCTCGGTGCTGGAGCGCGCGAGCGACGGTAAGTGCGCCGCACGTGCCTACACCAACTTGGGTCAGTACTTCTTGGAGCCCGAGACCGAGAACATTTCGGCAGCCGTGGGCTGCGCGCGTCTGGCGCTGCGCCTGGCGCCCAATGATGCGCATACGACGCGCCTGCTCAACAAGATCCATACCACCTATCCGGATGCCGCGGACGAGAGTGACGACCATGTGATGGGTGAGCTCGCCCTGCAGGGCGTGCCGACCTCGCCTTCGGCCGAGATCGCCATCTGCCTGATCATGTGCGCGACCGATGCTGCAAGCGACGGCGACAAGCAGGAGGCTACGCGTCTGACGGTGCGTGCTCGCGATTTGGTGGGCGAGGAGGCCTGCGCGGCGATTATCAAGCTGGTGCGCGAGAGCGATGCCGAGCTTAATGCCGAGCGCAGGGCAAAGCGCGAGGCTGCGGGTTCAAACGCCGATGGCGCCAAGGAGGCCGGCGATGCCCAGTAAGCGCGAGCGCAAGCTCATTTCCAAGAATCGCTCGGCACATCACGAGTACTTTATCGATGAGACGTTTGAGTGCGGTATTGAGCTGAGCGGTACCGAGGTCAAGTCGATTCGCGAGCGCGCGTGCCAGATTACCGATACCTTTGCACTGATTCGTGGCGGGGAGTGCTGGCTCGTCGGCCTGCATATCCACCCTTATAGCCATGGTGGCGTGTGGAATCGCGATCCCGACCGTCGGCGCCGTCTGCTGCTGCACCGCAAGGAGATCGACTTTCTTGACGGCAAACTTCGCAACCGCGGCTATGCGCTGGTGCCGCTGGAGCTCTACTTTAATACCGACGGCCGCGTAAAGCTGCTGCTGGGCCTAGGCCGCGGCAAGAAGCTTTACGACAAGCGCGAGGATATGGCCAAGCGCGATGTCCAGCGCGAGATCGACCGCGCCCTCAAGGAGCGCAATCGCTAGGCGTTCTGTATAAGTTGCGGTGGAATACGGACTGTTTTGCCTGTTTGAGGGGCTATTCAGTCCTTATTTCACCGCAACTGCGGGCGTCTCATCTTGCTTATACTGTTTTGACACATATGTCTCAAAGGTGGTGTCCGTTGTGGACGCCGCCTTTTTTGTGGGTACATACATCCATGAGGTTCCAACCCGGGTTAGGGGAGTGATTGTTATGGACAAAACTGCGTTCTTTACCATGCCGAGCGGTCTGTACGTGGTGAGCGCCGCGGCAGACGGGCTGCGCGCCGGCTGCGTCATCAACACTGCGGTGCAGGTGACGTCCATGCCGCCGCGCATTTCGGTTGCCGTGAACAAGGACAACGTCACCTCGGGCGTCATCGCTTCGGCCAAAGCGTTCGCGCTGACCGTGATCGATCAGACCGCCGATATGCTCTACATCGGTAACTTTGGGTTCCGCACCAGCAGCGATTATGACAAGTTTGCCAAATACGAGACCCGCGAGACGGCTCTGGGCATGCCCTATGTGCCCGAGCACGCGGCGGCCCTGTTTAGCTGCCATTTGATCGACACTGTGGATGTTGGCACGCATCTACTGTTTATCGGCGAGGTCGAGGATGCCGAGCGCTTGAGTGACGAGACGCCGCTCACCTACGATTACTACCATAAGGTCCTGAAGGGCAAGACGCCTCCGAAGGCGTCCTCGTATCAAGGCTAGAAATGTTTTAAAAATACTTGCATTATATTATTGAGAATCTATACTGATAAATGAAGTACATCACCAGTCGCGTTTGAGAGGAGAACATCATGGCTGAGGAGAAGAAGACGTATAAGTTCGTGTGCGTCGTTTGCGGTTACGAGGTTGAGGTCGATACGCCCGAGCTGCCCGAGGATTATGTGTGCCCGGTGTGCGGCGTCGGTCCCGATCAGTTTGAGCTCGTCGAGGAGTAGCTCGCAGACACACGGCGAAAGCCGAACATAGCTCTGTCCAAAGGCCTCGGTCGAATTCTCGGCCGGGGCCCTTTTCCTCCGCCCCCAAGGGATCACGGTTGCTGTTGGCCGATCCTGTCTGTTGTGAGTCCGGCCGACCTTTTGTCTCAATCTGTAACATCTAACGGTGGAAATTGGGCCCACTTGTTACATATCGAGACAAACCAAAACCGTCCGGCAGAAGATCTCAATCTGTAACATCTAGACATCGAAAGCGGGTCTAGATGTTACAGATCGAGACGTTTGCCTGAGTAGGTGCCCCGCCCCATTACATCCCTGTCAACAACACGACATCGAGAATCGTCACGATGGCACCGATCCCTACGAGCAGCGCGTTGAGCGGGCGCGAATTGGCATATTTGCCCATGACGCGGCGTGAGCTGGTGAGCCGTATGAGCACAAAGACCGTAATCGGCAGCTGAAGCGACAGCAGCGCCTGACTCCAGATGAGACCTTCAAAAGGATTTGGGACGACCAGGCACGCCGTCACTGCGCCGACGAAACAGGCCGCCACCCCGATCGAGGAATGTCGGTCGTGGATGTCGTATTCCTCGTCGAACATGCCCGCGGTGATGGTGCCCGCCGCCATGCCCGCCGTCACACTACTCGAGAGGCCCGCAAACAGCAGCGCTACCGCAAAGATGGTCGAGCTCGCCGGGCCCAAGATGGGGGAGAGCGTGGCCGCTGCGACGGCGAGGTCGTCTACGACCATGCCGTGCGCAAAGAAGGTCGTTGCGGCAAGGATGACCATGGCCGAGTTGATTGCCCAGCCCACGCCCATCGAAAAGAGCGTGTCGAAGAGCTCGTAGCGCAGACGTTCTTCGATAACCTGCTCGCCTTGGCCTTCGAAGTGCATGGATTGGATGACCTCGGAGTGCAGAAAAAGGTTGTGTGGCATAACGACCGCACCCAGAACGCTCACGATAATCGCGGCAGAGCCAGTGGGCATACTAGGCGTGATCCAGCTTGCGGCGGCTTGCGGCCAGTCGACCTTGACTAGTGCAAGCTCGGCCAAAAACGAGAGTCCTACCACGCCTACGAAGGCGATGATCCAGCGTTCGGCGCGCTTGTAGGAGCTCGTCATGAGCATCGCCATCGATACTGCCGCCACGATGACGCAGCCAGCGCGCACGGGCAGCCCAAAGAGCATTTGAAGCGCGATCGCACCGCCCAGGACTTCGGCCATGGCGGTGGCGATCGTGGCTAGATATGCGCTGCCGAGTATCACACGCCCGACGAGGCGGGGCAGGTGGCGCGTCGTGGCCTCGGCAAGACACATGCCCGTGGCGATACCCAGGTGTGCCGCGTTGTGCTGCAACGCGATGAGCATGATTGTGGACAGCGTGACGATCCACAGCAGCGCGTAGCCAAACTGCGAGCCCGCGGCCATATTGGAGGCCCAGTTGCCCGGATCGATAAAGCCGACGGTCACGAGCAGCCCGGGGCCGATGTGCCGCGCAATGTCTAGGCCTCCGTGACCGCCGGTGCGCGGGGAGCCAAAGTGATGTTTGAGATGGTTGAGCATGGTGCGCTCCTGTGTATGGGCGGCGTGACGTCGCATCTGGGCCGTGCGGCGCCACGCGTCGGTTTTGGGTTGGGGCTACTTGTGTGCTTTGCCCTGATTGGCCACGGCGTCGATCTTGGCGGCGATGGTCGCCGGGTCGCCGATGTAGCGCTTGTCGAGGACGTTGAAATCGGTGTCGAAGGTGTAGACGAGCGGCACGCCGGTGGGGATGTTGACCTTGAGGATTTCCTCGGGCGTGAGGTGCTCGAGCTTCATGACGAGTGAGCGCAGGGAGTTGCCGTGTGCGGCGATGAGTACGCGCTTGCCGGCGAGCATCTGGGGGCGAATCTCGTCTTCGAAATAAGGCCAGGCGCGGGCGATCGTGTCCTTGAGGCACTCGGTATAGGGCAGCTGATCGGGCGCGACATCACGGTATTGCTCCTGGGTGTGGGGATCGCGCGCGTCGTCCGGCTCGAGTGCCGGCGGGCAGACATCGAAGGAGCGGCGCCAGATGAGCACCTGCTCGTCGCCGTGCTCCGCTGCGGCATCGGCCTTGTTGAGACCCTGCAACGCTCCGTAGTGGCGCTCGTTGAGCTTCCAGGATTTGATGACGGGCAACCACTCGCGATCCATTTGGCCGAGCACGATGTCGAGGGTGTGAATTGCGCGCTTGAGACGCGAGGTGTAGCAGACGTCGAAGTCGAAGTCCGCTTCTTTGAGGGCTCGACCGCCTGCTGCGGCTTCTTCGCGGCCCGTGTCGGTGAGTTCTACGTCGGTCCAGCCGGTGAACAGGTTGAGTTTGTTCCACTCGGATTCTCCGTGACGGATAAGGACAAGTTGCATTGTCTGTCGGTCTGCTCGGTGCGCCATAGGGGCCTCCTTGATCTGGCACGGTGTGCGTGCCGTTTGCTTGACGCCGCAAAGGATACCCGTTTTAAGCTTAAAAGTTAACCAAGCCTAACAAAATTGTTCTATTTGAATGGGATGGTGAAGGGGGGCTGCCGAAATGTCTCGATCTGTAACAACTAGGGATGGAAATTGGGCCTAGGTGTTACAGATCGAGACAGGAAGAAATGGTCCTATGGAAAATCTCGATTTGTAACAGCTGGCCGCCAAAACCGGCCCTTCGTGTTACAGATCGAGACAAACCAAAACCGCTCCGCAGAAAATCTCAATCTGTAACATCTAGGCGCCAAAATCCGCTCTTCCTGTTACAGATTGAGATGTTTGAAGTGGTGAGCTTACAGGCCGAACTTGGGCGTCTTGTTGCCGCCCTTGAGGCCTGCTGTGTCGAGCCCCATCATGCAAAAGTCCGCATGGCCCTTGTTTCCAGAATGATTCAAAGGGGCCAGATGCATATGTGCCGGCTGTCCCTGCACTAAAACGTGTACGTCAGCCTCCAAAGATGTCAAATTTCGACATGTTTGGGGGCTGACGTACATGTTTGATAGCAAGACGTTGATGGTCGGCGTGCGTTACGCGATTGTTTCGAAACGGGCGGGAAACACAGCGGGCCGGCGATGCTCCTAGTATGCCTAGTCAACTGACTGTCTAACACCTAGGGGAGGATCGCGATGCAGGCAGATTCCGCTCAGCAGCAGGGCCTTTATCGCCCCGAATTCGACCACGATGCTTGTGGCATCGGCGCGCTTGCCGATATCAACGGTGAGCGCCATCACCAGATTCTGGACGATGCACTGTCCATTCTGGTCAACTTGGAGCACCGCGGCGGCACGGGACTCGAGAAGAACACCGGCGATGGCGCTGGCATCCTGTTCCAGGTTCCGCATCACTTTTTTCGAAAAGAGGCCCAAAAGTGCGGCCAGATTCTGCCGGCAGAGGGCGACTATGGTGTGGCCATGCTGTTCTTTCCGCAGGACTACAAGGGCGTAGAGGATGCCCGCCGCGTGTTTGAGGAGGGCTGCGTCGAGGCCGGCGTGCCGCTGCTCTTTTGGCGCGAGGTGCCGGTCGACCCGCACGACCTGGGCGAGACGGCCCGCGCCTGCATGCCCACCATCTTGCAGGCTTTCCTGGGCCGCCCCGACGACACGCCCGCCGGCGATGCCTTCGAGCGTCGCCTGTACGTGTGCCGCCGCACTATCGAGAAAAAGGCCGACGCCGAGTTTGCCCTGCGCGACAAGATCTTCTATGTGTGCTCCATGAGCTCGCGCACTATCGTGTACAAGGGCATGCTGGTCGCCACGCAGATGCGTCGCTTCTTCATCGACCTCAACGACGCCGCCGTCAAGACGGCCGTGGCGCTCGTCCACTCGCGCTACTCTACCAACACCACACCCAGTTGGGAGCGCGCGCACCCCAACCGCTTTATCATCCACAACGGCGAGATCAATACCCTTAAGGGCAACGTCAACTGGATTCGCGCCCGCGAGCCCAACCTGTACAGCCCCGTGCTGCAGCACGATCTTGAGCGCGTGATGCCCATCATCAACCGCGAGGGTTCCGACTCCGCGATTCTGGACAACGTGCTCGAGTTTTTGGTTATGAACGGTCGTCCGCTTACGCGCGCCGCGTCCATGCTGCTGCCCGAACCGTGGGACCACAACGACAGCCTGAGCGAGGAGCGCCGTGCCTACGACGCCTACCAGTCCATGCTCATGGAGCCGTGGGATGGCCCGGCGGCCATCGCCTTTACCGACGGTCGCACCCTGGGCGCTGCCCTCGACCGTAACGGCCTGCGTCCGGCTCGCTACTACGTGACGCGCGACGGTCGCTTTATGCTGGCAAGCGAGGTGGGCACCATCGAGGTGAGCCCCGAGAACATCCTGACGAGCGGCTGTCTGGGGCCGGGCCAGATGCTCGAGGTCGACTTTGCCCGCGGGCGCGTCATCTACAACGATGAGTTGCGCGCCCGCTATGCCAAGGAAAAGCCCTACCGTGATTGGATTGCCGAGGAGACGCTGACCGTTGACGCGCTCGATGAGCCCGTTGCGGCAACGCCCGCCGAGGACGCCGAGGTGCCCGCCGCCGTGCGTATGGCCAAGCTCGGCTACCACTGGGATGACGTCGACGAGGTCGTGCGCCCTATGGCCCAGCAGGGCAAGGCCCCGCTCGCCTCGATGGGCATCGATGCGCCGCTGGCCTGCCTGTCCAAGAAGACGCGCTCCTTCTACGACTATTTCTATCAGCTGTTTGCTCAGGTCACGACCCCGCCGATCGATGCCCTTCGTGAGCATATGGTCACCTCGACCACGCTCTACCTGGGCAACCACGGTAACCTGCTCGAGGATTCCCGCACGGCCTGCCAGCTGGTTCGCTTGGAGCGTCCGCTGCTGAGCGAGGAGGAGTTCGACCGCATTTGCGCCATCGACCGTGTTGGCTTTAAGACCCGCCGTTTCCGTGCCGTCTACCGCCGCGATGCCGGCGAGGGCGCGCTGCAGGCTGCGCTCAAGCAGCTTGCAGAGAACGTTGAGGCCGCGGTCCGCGACGGCGTGAACATCGTGGTGTTGAGCGATCGTGCCGCTGCGGGCGAGGTGCCCGTGCCGTCGCTGCTCGCCGTGGGCTGCGTGCACAACCACCTGATCCGCGCCGGCGTGCGTACCTTTGCCGACATCGTGGTGGAGTGCGGCGACGCCGTGTCCCCGCATGACTTTGCGGCACTGGTGGGCTACTCCGCGAGCGGCATCTATCCGTACAACGCACATGCGTACATCCGTGATCTGGCGGCACGCGGCGACCTGGACGTGACGGCCGAGCAGGGCATCGCCAACTACAACAAGGCTGCGACCGCCGGCATCGTCTCCATCATGTCCAAGATGGGCATCTCCACGGTGCAGAGCTACCATTCGGCGCAGATCTTCGAGGCCGTGGGCTTTACGCCGGAGTTCGTCAACGCGTACTTCGCCGGCACGGTGAGCCGTGTGGGCGGTATGGGTGTCGAGGACGTCGAGCGCGAGCAAAACGAGCGCTACGACGCCGCGCTCGCTATCCTTAAGAGCCCGGCTCCCGATCAGCTGCCCACACTGGGCCTGACCAAGTGGCGCCCGCTCGGCGGCGAGGATCACCTCATCGATCCGCAGACTGTCTACCTGCTGCAGACCGCCTGCCGTGAGGACAGCTACGACACCTTTAAGGAGTACAGCGCCCGCCTGCACCGCACCGGCCGTGCCGTGCGCCTGCGCGACTTGCTCGACTTTAATGCCAGCGGCCGCACGCCGGTTTCGCTCGACGAGGTGGAGCCCGCGCTCAACATCGTCCGCCGCTTTAACACCGGCGCCATGTCGTATGGCTCCATCAGCAAAGAGGCGCATGAGTGCATGGCCATCGCCATGAACCGCCTGCATGGACGCTCCAACTCGGGTGAGGGTGGTGAGGATCCGCGTCGCGAGACCCCGCTGGCTAACGGTGACTCCAAGAACTCCGCCATCAAGCAGGTGGCAAGTGCGCGCTTTGGCGTGACGAGCCGCTACCTGTGCAGCGCCTTCGAGATTCAGATCAAGATGGCCCAGGGCGCCAAGCCCGGCGAGGGCGGACACCTCCCCGGCAAGAAGGTCTACCCCTGGATCGCTGAGGTCCGTCAGTCCACGCCCGGCATCGGCCTGATCTCGCCTCCGCCGCACCACGACATCTATTCCATCGAGGACCTGGCAGAGCTGATCTTCGATCTTAAGAACGCTAACCCCGGCGCACGCGTGTCGGTCAAGCTGGTCAGCGAGGCCGGCGTCGGCACCATCGCCACCGGTGTGGCCAAGGGTGCTGCCGACAAGATTTTGATCAGCGGCCACAACGGCGGCTCGGGTGCCGCTGCTCGCGATTCGATCTGGCATGCGGGTCTGCCGCTGGAGCTTGGCCTTGCCGAGGCCCAGCAGACGCTGCTGCAAAACGGCCTGCGCTCACGCGTGGTGCTCGAGGCCGACGGCAAGCTCATGGACGGCACCGACGTTGCCGTCGCCTGCTTGCTGGGCGCCGAGGAGTTTGGCTTTGCGACCATGCCGCTCATCTCGATGGGCTGCCTCATGCAGCGCGACTGCCAGCAGGATACTTGCCCCGCCGGCATCGCCACGCAAAACTGCCGCCTGCGTCGCGGCTTCCGCGGCAAGCCCGAGCACGTTGAGCACTTTATGCTCTTTGTTGCCGAGCAGCTGCGTGAGGTCATGGCGAGCCTGGGCTTCCGCACCGTCGATGAGATGGTTGGCCATCCCGAGTGTTTGCGCCAGATCGAGGTGCCGGGCAACCGCAAGGCCAACCTGCTGGATCTGTCGCCCGTGCTGGCAAGCGCGACCTGCGAGTTCGGTGCCCATATCCCAGGCGCCGACGGTCGTCACTTCCTGCCGCAGATGGCCGCGGACAGCGAGCTCGACAAGACGCTCGACTCCACGCTGTTCGTGCCCTATACGGCCGATGCCCGTGCCCACTTGCGTCCGATTCGCTTCCGCGCCGATATCGCCAACGTCAACCGTTGCGTGGGCACCATCCTGGGTAACGCGGTGACCAAGGCACATCCCGAGGGCCTGCCCGCCGGCTCCATCACCATCGATTGCGATGGATCGGCCGGTCAGAGCTTTGGCGCCTTCCTGCCGCGCGGCATTACGCTCAACGTGTGCGGCGACGCCAACGACTACTTTGGTAAGGGCCTTTCGGGCGGCGAGGTGTCGGTGTGCCCCAACCCGCATGCGACCTACAAGTTCGACGAGAACATCATCGTGGGCAACGTTGCGTTCTTTGGTGCCACGAGCGGTCGCGGCTTCATTAACGGTCTTGCCGGCCAGCGTTTTGCCGTGCGCAACTCCGGTGCCACCGTGGTGGTCGAGGGCTGCGGCAACCATGGCTGCGAGTACATGACGGGCGGTCTGGCGCTCATCCTGGGCGAGGTCGGGCAGAACTTCGCCGCCGGCATGACAGGTGGCGTGGCCTATGTCTTTGACCAGTACGGCACGCTCGATGCCCGTGTGAACCACGAGAGCGTGGAGCTCAAGGCCCCGACGGCCGGCGAGCTGGCGCAGATTCGCGAGCTCATCCAGGAGCACGTGGACGCGACGCAGAGCCCGCGCGGCATTAAGCTGCTCTACAGCTTTGAGACGATGAGCAAGCACTTTGTGAAGGTCATTCCGACCGAGTACGAGCGCGTGCTGGCGATTGTCGCCGCGGGCGAGGCCGTGGGCAAGACGCATATGCAGGCTGAGGAGCTGGCGTTTGACATTGTGACCGGTCGCGCGAGTGCCGCGGATGTCGCTCGCTTCGATGTGGCGGGTGGTGTCGCTGGTGCTGCGTCCGTGGCTGCCAGCTCTGTTGCTTCGACCAAGAAGGAGGCGTAAGTGCCATGGGTAAGCCCGGTGCTTTTCTTGTTATCGATCGCGTGACCCACGAGCTGCGCCCCGTGGAGGAGCGCAGCCGCGATTTCGATCCACTGTACGCGGAACTCGACGACGATGCACGTCGCGCCCAGGCGAGCCGCTGCATGATGTGCGGCGTGGCGTTTTGCCAGATGGGCGCGAGCTTTGGCAAGGCACGCCCGAGCGGCTGCCCGCTGCACAACCTGATTCCCGAGTGGAATGAGCTGGTGTACCGCGGCCGCTGGGACGAGGCTGCCGAGCGCCTGTCGCTCACCTCGCCCATGCCCGAGTTCACGAGTCGCGTGTGCCCGGCGCTGTGCGAGGCCGCGTGCAACCTGGGTTCGGTCGATGGCCGGCCCACGACGATTCACGACAACGAGCGCGCGATCAGCGACCACGAATGGGCCAACGGCGGTCCGCGCCGCTTTGAGCCGGCGGGGGAGGGCGCACCCACGGTTGCCGTGGTGGGCTCCGGTCCTGCTGGTCTGGTGGCGGCATGGGAGCTTGCGCGTCGTGGCGCCCGCGTGACGGTGTTTGAGCGCGACGACCGCCCGGGCGGCCTGCTCATGTACGGCATTCCCAACATGAAGCTCGAGAAGTCCGTGATCGAGCGTCGCGTGGCGCTCATGCGCGAGCTGGGCATTGTGTTTGAGCTGGGTGTCGACGTTACGAACCCTGCGGTGGCGGCCGAGCTCGATGACTTTGATGCCGTCGTGGTGGCTGCCGGCGCTCGTGCGCCCCGCGGTCTTTCGGCTGCGAACGTGGACGCTCCGGGCGTGGTGTACGCGGTGGACTACCTGACGGCTTCGACCGTCTCGGTGCTCGATGGCGGCGAGCCCGCGGTGAACGCGCGCGGCCTGGGCGTTGTGGTCATTGGCGGTGGCGATACTGGAAACGACTGCGTGGGTACCGCGGTGCGTCAGGGTGCGCGCAGCGTACGCCAGTTTGAGTTCTTGCCGGCTGCGCCCGATAAGCGCACGGCGAGCAACCCCTGGCCGCAGTGGCCCAACGTTAAGAAGACCGACTACGGCCAGCAGGAGGCTATCGTTGCGATGGGTGGCGAGATGCGTGCCTGGGGCGTGGATACGCTCGAGGTGCTGCTGGACAAGAAGGGTGCGGCTGCGGGTTTGCGCGTAGTCGATCTGGACTGGTCGGCGGGAAAGCCCGAGCGCATCGCGGGCTCCGAGCACGAGGTGCCGGCGCAGCTGGTGCTCATCGCCTGCGGCTTTACGGGTCCCGAGCACGGCGTGTTCGATGCGGTGGGCGTGCCTGTTGCCACCGCTGGTCGTCCGCTGCCGGTGATGGCTGCCGAGGGCTCGCACCTCGCGGCTCGCACGGAGGGTGTCGCCGCGGATGCCGCACCGGTGTACGTGGCCGGTGACGCCCGCAACGGCAGCTCGCTCGTGGTGAGTGCTATGGCCGATGCCCTGGCCTGCGCAGCCGAGGTCGCCGAGGCGCTGGAGCTGTAAAGTAGTCATTTAAGAACGTCCCCAATGACTAGTCATTTTTTGTCTAGTCGTTGGGGACACTCTTTGCGAGCGATTTGCTCGTTTGTCGACGTACGGGTGTTCATTTGTCGACTTCTTGGGCTGTGGTCACCTGTTGTTTCTGTGGTGGCTGTGGGTATCTGGCTCAAAAGGGCGGGTTGGCCGTCTATGTTTACCTGCGGTTTTGTTGCGGTGCGCATTTTCGGTCAAGCTTTTCGTCAAGTGTTTGGTCAGCATCTGGTTTGCAGCCGGAGGCCTATTTTGCCCGCGCTGGTCGTGGCCGACCACCCTCCTCGTAAGCTCAAATTGAGGTCTATCAGTTTGAGGAGGATGCCATGACTGACCACGCTTTAGACCGAGCGCATCTGGCCGAAGCCGTCGGCAACGATATTGCCGACATGGCCCATTTTTGGATGCTGCGGAAGTTCCAGTTTTTGGAGCCGGCGCGCGAACAGTTCGAGATCATTGTCGACCCGTGGCTCAGCTATTGCACCGAGCCTTCGCAAAACGAAATCATGGCCTACAACATGGCATTTACCGATTGGCTGCTGTTTGAGCGCCCCTATCGCCATGGCAAGACGCTGCTCGAGCTATATGTGGATGAGCCGCCAGCGTCAATTTCTCCTGCCTCGCTTGGGCGACTTAAGCAGGTGCGCGACACGCAGTATTTCTCGCGCTTTGGCATTTTGGACAAGGATCCTGCGAACGGCATGGTTGCACTGAAGGATACGCGCACCGACCGTCGCTTTGATGTCTACGACCCGCATATCGTGCAAAAGGAGCATTGGAGCGACGGCGCGATTGCGGTGCGACTCGCGTGCGTCGACGATGTCTGGCTGACGGCGGGGCAGCTCTACCTGTATGATATCGCGCGCCTGAGCGACACGGCGGTCGACGGGCCGGGCGCGGTGCATCCCGAGGACCTGGAGGACGGTTTCGACACCTCGTGCATCAGCTTCTTTTTGCGCCTGGTCCGCGACATCATGGGTGCCCAGGGGCGGTATGTGAAGTCCCTCAACATCTACGAACAGGAATGGGAGTAGGGGATGGGCAGTCGCGCCGCCGCCTGTCTATTTGTCTCGGTCTGTAACGTCTAGGGACAAAAAACCGGTCTACCTGTTACAGATCGAGATGTTTGGCGCCTGGCAGGGGGAATGTCTCAATCTGTAACATCTACAGGCCAAAACTCGACCTAACTGTTACAGATTGAGACAAAGGTTGGACGCGGTGCCGAAAGATCTTGATATGTAACATCTAGCGGCCAAAAACCGGTCTTCCTGTTACAGATCGAGACGTTTGTCGGCGGCGGCAACAGCGGCGATGGCCCATTTCTCCGATGTGGTGGTGATGAAAGTGTCTAATACCGTTCTTAAACACAAGCAGGCGACACGTAACACCTTGGCGCGGAATAGGATGCTTGCCAGGCTCACGGAGGCGGCTGAACAAGGCGTGCTGCTTGTGACGCACGACAATGCCGAGCTCATGTGGCTGCGGCGCCATGTGGGCACAGACGATATTGCGGAGCCCGAATTGCACCTATTCTGTTTTCAGCATGAATGGGATGCGTTGACGCCGCCGGAGCGGGCGCGGTGGACCATCAAGGGACTTGCCGAGTTTCACCCCGATTGGGCGTTTTGGGGGTATGACGCCGCGCTGATATGGGGTCTGGAGGTGCCGAATGATCTGCTTGGGCCGCGTTACTTGGTCAAGACGGGTTGTTCGGTGACGCTTAGTGCAGGATGTAGGCTGCTGCGTCCGCAGGCGGCGGGTGCGCTTGAGCGCGTCGACGGCGTTCGGGTGACGCCGTTTTGGCGCACGGTGGAGGATTGTCTGCTGCGTGCGCCGTTTTCGTATGGTCTGGCGATTGCCGATTCTGCATTGCGGGCGAAGGGTATGTCGCGCGACGACCTCTGCGAACGGCTCCAGGTCGATTGCGAGGGCAGGCGAGGGTATCGCAGAGCTCAGGCGATTGCGTCGCATGCGGACGGGCTGTCCGAAAACGGTGGCGAGTCTCGGTTCCGAGCGTTCTTTATTGCATACGGTTTTCCGGTTCCGGAGTTGCAGGTGGAGTTTCGCGATCCGCTCGATTCGAGCCGGGTGTTTCGGGTTGATTATTTCTGGAGGCTCGAGGACGGGACATGTGTCATCGGCGAGCTCGACGGAAAGGGGAAGTATACCTTGCAGAACGGCGAGGGTCGGGAGTCGGTCGACCCGTTCGTGGCAGAGCGTCAGCGGGAATCTCATCTGACAATGCTCGGGCACAAGGTGCTTCGGTTCACGTTTGATGAACTCAAGAACCCGGGGAAGCTGGCTGAAAAGATGAGGCTGGCGGGTATTTCGCAGCGGACCGATTTGGCTGAGGGATGGAAGCGCCAGTGGTATGGGCACTGAAGCGGACTGTCTCAATCTGTAACAACAGGGGACCGTTTGGCCTCGCAACTGTTACAGATCAAGACAATAGGTTGGCTACCGCTAAAAGATCTTAATCTGTAACATCTAGAGGCCGAAAACCTGTCTACTTGTTACAGATTTAGACGTTTGACGACGGTGCTGGAGAATATCTCGATCTGTAACATCTGACGGCCAAAATTCGACCCAACTGTTACAGATTGAGACAAAGGCTGGACGCGGTGCTGAAAGATCTCGATCTGTAACATTTGGAAGGTTAAAGACGGTCTATCTGTTACAGATCAAGACGTTTTGCTGGAACGACCGGAGCATCGCTGCACTGGTCTGTTCATCCTCACGACCCTCTCTTCCCTCCGTTAACCGATATGTTTGACTTTAGTTCGCTGCATTAGGTGATAATGGACAAATGTTCAAGTTAATCGTGAGGGAGGAGCTCGATATGGCATCTGCCGATCGTTCCACGTTGTTTATCAATGCGACCATTCTGGATGGTTCGGAGCATATGGAGCCGCAACCCGATATGGCCGTGACTGTTGAGCGCGGCGTCATCACCTGGATGGGGCCGAGTGCTGTGGCGCAGGCGCCCGCGGGTGCCGAGGTTATCGACCTGGGCGGTGCGTATCTCATGCCCGGTCTCATCAATATGCACGTGCACCTGTGCGGCTCGGGCAAGCCTGTCTCGGCCGGCGATGCGGGAGCGCTGATGAAGAAGCTCGATAATCCCGTGGGGCGTGCCATCGTCCGCCGCATCCTCAAGGGCAGTGCCCAGCAGCAGCTGGCAAGCGGCGTGACCACGGTGCGCGGCGCGGGCGACCCGCTGTTTGCCGACATCGCCGTGCGCGACGCTATCGACGCCGGTAAGTATCAGGGTCCGCGTCTGGTAGCGCCGGGAACGGGCGTCACGGTGCCGGGCGGCCATGGTGCGGGCTTGTTCGCCCAGGTGGCCAACAGCCCCGTCGAGGCAGCCGAGCAGGTGCGAGACCTGTATGCGCGCGGTGCCGATGTCATCAAGCTGTTCGTGACGGGCGGCGTTTTCGATGCGACCGAGGTGGGCGAGCCGGGCGTGCTGCGTATGCCGGTGGAGGTTGCCGCGGCGGCGTGCAAGGCGGCGCACGAGGTGGGCCTGCCGGTTATGGCCCATGTCGAGAGTACCGAGGGCGTGAAGGCCGCGCTTGAGGCCGGCGTCGATACGATCGAGCACGGTGCCCCGATGACGCCCGAGATCCTGGAGCTGTACCGTGGCGCCGCGGGCACGCAGCTCGAGGGACGTGCGCCCAGCGTTACCTGCACGATCAGCCCGGCGCTACCGTTTGTGTTGCTCGACCCGGAAAAGACTCATTCGACTGACACGCAAAAGAAGAACGGCGACATCGTGTGCTCGGGCATTATCGAGAGTGCTCGTGCGGCGCTGGAAGCTGGCGTTAAGGTGGGCCTTGGCACAGATTCGAGCTGCCCGTTCGTGACGCAGTACGACATGTGGCGTGAGGTGGCCTATTTTGCCAAGTACGTGGGCGTGAGCAGCGCCTTTGCGCTGCATACGGCCACGCAGGTCAATGCCGAGCTCCTGGGGCTGGGCGGCGAGACCGGTACGATCGAGTGCGGCAAGGCCGCCGATATCCTGGTGACGCGCAAGAATCCGCTCGATGACCTGTGCGCTCTGCGTGAGCCGATACATGTGATGTGTCGCGGCGATCTGGTGCGCAAACTCAAGGTGAAGCGCATTCCCGAGGTGGACGCCGAGCTCGACACGATTATGGGCATGCCGGCCGAGGCGCTGGCCGAGGAGCTCGCCCGCGACGGTGTGGCATAGGTGTGACAAAGGTGCAGCTCCGTTGCCACATACAAAAAGCCGAGGTCTCAACACGAGGCCTCGGCTTTTTTATCGAACAAATACTTAAGATTTGGGACAAACAAACCTGATTAATTTGTCCCGCGTGCGGGCGCTAGGAGCGGGTTTCCATCTTGGCGTGGCACTTGGGGCAGGTGACGCGGATCTTGCCCTTGCCCTTGGGGACGGACAGCATCTGGCCGCAGTTGGGGCACTTGAGGTATGCCGTGGTCTTGCGGCCCTTCCACATCTTCTTGGCCGTTCGCTTGGCGCGCTCAAAGTCTTCCTTGCTGGTGCCGGCCGCGCGCGAGGCGTTGGAAGCCGCAGTCCCGCCGCCCAAGCTGGCGACGAATTTGCCCAGGCAGGGGACGTTGGCAGTCGCGGCAACGAAGGAATCATTTTCCTTGCGTCGGGCGTCGATGTTTTTGGACAGGCCACGCAGCACGCCGAGTACGATTACGGCGATGGCGATCCAGCTGAGCCACTGGTGGCGGGCCATCGATCCGACCATCGCGAAAATAATTCCTATGAAGCCCAGCACGATGGTGAGCTCGTCGGCGCCGTTACGACCTTTCATAAAGTCATTCATGCGAATTGCCTTTCGTTCGATATGCTGCACGCCTTTATACCCCTTTTGGTGCAAGGGGGACAGGTAAATCTGCACCAATGTGGTGCAAACATACCTGTCCCCGGAACACCAAGACGGTGCAAAGAAGTCTGTCTCCAATGCACCAATTACTTGGCGAGTTTGTCGACGACGCGTTCGATCTCGGCGAGCTTGGCGGCTTTGAGCTCCTCGTCGCCCGATTCGATGGCCGAGGCGACGCAGCCCTCAATGTGGGCCTTGAGCACGTCGGCGTTAATGCGCGCGAGGAGCGCCTGCGTTGCCATGAGCTGCGTGGAAATATCGACGCAGTAGCGGTCCTCCTCGACCATCCGCAGGATGCCGTCGATCTGACCGCGTGCCGTCTTGAGCATACGGGTCACCGATTTATGGTCTGCCATCATGGCGGGTCCTCGTTTCTGGTCGGGGTGCGCGTGGGTCGTTACGCGGCGGTTACGGACAGGGCGTGGAACTTCTCGCCGGCGCCCTCGACAGCGGCGGCGAGCTGCTCGGCGGTTACGGTGTCGGCGCACTCCACCTGGACGGTCTGGGTCTCGTGATCGGCGTCGGCGTCGGTCACGCCGGCCACGTTGAGCAACGCCGTCTCGACGGTGGCGTCGCAGTGGCCGCACATGAGGCCGGAAGTCTTGATTGTGTATCGCATTGGTATTCCTCTCTGTTGTGTCGGCTTTCCCAGGCACCCGACCTTGGCCTTCAAGCCGTCGCTCGCGTACCAAAGTACGCGCCGCTCCTCTTTCAGGTCAATCTCGGGCACCTGGAAAACCCGTTCTAAATGGACTTAAGGGTGAACCTATTTTGCCACTTTAGGCTTAAAGGTTCGTAGGCGCAGAGCATTGCTTACGACGCACACGCTCGACAGGCTCATGGCCGCGGCGCCGAACATCGGCGAGAGCTGCCAACCGGTGAGGGGGAAGAACACGCTCGCCGCCAGCGGAATGCCGATGCCGTTGTAGAACAGCGCCCAGAACAGGTCCTGCTTGATGTTGCGGATTGTGGCACGTGACAGCTCGATGGCACGGGCGACGTCCATGAGATCGCTGCGCATGAGTACCACGTCGGCGCCCTCCTTGGCGATGTCGGCGCCGGTGCCGATCGCAAGGCCCACGTCGGCGCGCGCCAGGGCGGGGGAGTCGTTGATGCCGTCGCCCACCATGGCGACCTTGCTGCCCGCATCCTGCAGCCCGCGCACGTGGCGCTCCTTGTCGGCGGGGAGGACGTCGGCGATGACCTGCTCGCTGCTCAGCCCCACGCGGCGGGCGATGGCCTCGGCCGTCACGCGGTTGTCGCCGGTGAGCATGCGCACGTCGACGCCGAGCTTGCGGAGCGCGGCGATGGCCTCGGCGCTCGTCTCTTTGACCTCGTCAGCCACGGCGATGATACCGACAAGCTCGCCGTTCTTGGCAAAGAACAGCGGTGTCTTGCCCTCGGCGGCAAACTGCTCGGCAAGACCCGCGGGCACGGTAACGCCCAACTCGTCCATCAGGCGCACGTTGCCGGCTGCGATGACATTCTGCCCCTCGCGTGCCGTAACGCCTCGTCCGGGCACGGCGGCAAAGTCCTCGACCATGCGCGCGACAATTCCGCGCGCCTCGCACTCGGCCATAATCGCCTCGGCCAGCGGGTGCTCGCTCGAGCGCTCCAGCGCGGCGGCCAGCTTGAGCAGCGCCTTTTCGCTCATGGCGGGCGAGCCGTCGGCGCGCGTGGCTACCACGATATCGGTCACAGCCGGCTTGCCGCGGGTGACGGTGCCCGTCTTGTCGAGCACCACGGTGCCCACGCTGCGCAGGTTCTCCAGCGCCTCGGCGCTCTTGAACAGAATGCCCATTTCGGCGCCCTTGCCGGTGCCGACCATAATGGCGACGGGCGTGGCCAGGCCCAGCGCGCATGGGCAACTGATCACCAGCACGGCCACGGCGGAAGTGAGCGCTTCGTTGACGCTTCCGGTCAAAACCATCCATGCCACAAAAGTTACGGCAGAGATTGCGAACACCACGGGCACGAACACGCCGGCGACCTTGTCGGCCATGCGGGCGATGGGCGCCTTGGTGGCGTTGGCGTCCTCGACGAGCTGGATAATCTTGGCGAGCGACGTATCGGCGCCCACACGCGTGGCGCGGAAGGTAAACGAGCCCGTGCGGTTGACCGTGGCCGCATTGACAGTGTCGCCGGCGGTCTTCTCCACGGGAATGGATTCGCCGGTGAGCGCGCTTTCGTCCACGGCCGAGCTGCCATCGAGCACCACGCCGTCAACGGGGATGGACTCGCCGGGGCGCACACGCAGCACCTGGCCGGGCAGAATGGCATCGACGTCGACGGTGGCCTCGATACCGTCCTCGGCCACGACGGTCGCGGTCTTGGGTGCTAAGTCGATGAGCGCCTCGATAGCGCCGCCGGTTTTGGACTTGCTGCGCGTCTCGAGGTATTTGCCCACGGTGACGAGCGACAGGATGGTGCCGGCGCTCTCAAAATATAGGTTGTCCATGCTCGTCATCATGGCCTCGTGCACCTGACCTGCGGCTAGCTGGTCGGCCATGATGAACATGGCGTAGAGCGACCAGGCGATGGACGCGGTGGCGCCCACGGCGATGAGGGCGTCCATGATAGGCGCGCCGTGCGCGAGCGATTTAAACCCATTGATAAAGTACGCGTCGTTGACATAGACGATGGGGATGAGCAGGACGAGCTCGGTGAGGGCGAGCGTCATGCTGTGGGCATGGTCGGTGAAGACGCCGGGCAGTGGCCAACCGAGCATGTGCCCCATGCCTATGTAGAACAGCGGGATGAGGAAGATGATCGAGACGATGAGGCGGGTGCGCATGGCAGAGGCGGCGGCCTCCAACTTTTTGGTCGGCGACTCCATATGCGCGGCGCCGGACCTGGCTTGCGCACTTCCGCTTTGGACAGCGTCGGTGCCCGTGCTGATGGGCGAGGCCGAGTAGCCCGCGCGGTCGACAGCGGTGCAGATGTCGTCGGAGGTGACCTGCGCGGGGTCGTAGTCGACCATCATGGAACCGGCGAGCAGGTTGACCGCGACGCTTTGGACGCCGTCGAGTTTGCTCACGGCGCGATCCACATGCGCCTGGCAGGCGGCGCATGTCATGCCGCCCACGTCGAACTTATCTTGAGCCATGGTTTCTCCTTTCTGCAGTTCGGTGTTGGAATTGTTAACCTGCCGATACTATACACCCATACCCCCTGGGGGTGTCCAGTGGGGATGAAAATGTATGACATTTCGCTACAGATGCGGGTGGCTGCTCAATCGTTGGCAGCTCATGTCAAACATCTCGATCTGTAACATCTAGCGGGGAAAATGACCTCTAACTGTTACAGATCGAGATTATGTTTTGCGATGTTTGAGTTCGTCTCAATCTGTAACGTGTAGACCCGGTTTTGTCTCGTAACTGTTACAGATTGAGACAATCGGCCCAGGCCCGGCCCGTCCGCCTCGTCATCTGTGGTTTACGTGGGGGCATGAGAAGCGCGGGTATACTAACCGACGGCGAATCTGCTCCATCGCTTAGGGCCGCTGCGTCTGGACGGCGCGTGAAAGGGCTGCCAAAGCGATCGCCAGCGTGCTGAGCAACGTCCTCTCCGTGCGCACCTGTTTTTGTATGTATTAGCGCGCTACCAAGCACGCTCGCGCGGCCGCATGCCGTGCCCACAACGCGTGCAGATAAGGAACAACAACATATGCGTAATTCTGTATCCGACGTCACGGACGCCGAGATTCTGGACGAGACCCGCGAGACCATGACCCAGGCTGCCTTCGATGCTGCCGATGAGGCCAGCGCCGCCGAGACCGTCGAGTCCGCGACCGAGAACCTGCCCGCCTTTGACGAGCTGGGACTTTCGGACGAGATGCTTCGTGCCATCGAGAACCTAGGCTACACGGCACCCACGCCCGTGCAGGCCGGTTCCATCCCCGTGGTGCTTGAGGGCCGCGACCTGCTTGCCGCCGCTCAGACCGGCACCGGCAAGACGGCCGCCTTTTTGCTGCCGACCATGAACAATCTGGAGCACATCGCTCCTCCCAAACCCGTGCGCGAGCGCGGCGGCCGCAATCGTCGTCGCGGTGCTAAAAAGCCCGAGGGCAACGGCCGTGGCCCTGTGATGCTCGTCATCACCCCCACGCGTGAGCTTGCACAGCAAATCGATGAGGTCGCCAGCAAGATCGCCGACGTCACCGGCCACGTTGCCGTGACCGTCGTGGGCGGCGTGAGCTACAAGCCGCAGACTGCGGCCCTCAAGTACGGCTGCGACATCCTGGTCGCCACGCCGGGCCGTCTGGTCGACCTGATCGAGCAGGGCGCCTGCCACCTGAACGAGGTCAAGGTGCTGGTGCTGGACGAGGCCGACCGCATGCTCGACATGGGCTTTTTGCCCGCCGTTCGCCGCATTGTGCGCGAGACGCCGGCCGAGCGTCAGACGCTGCTGTTCTCGGCGACCCTCGACGAGGAGGCCGTGGGCGAGATCACCGACCTGGTGAGCGACCCGGCCCGCGTGGAGATCGCGCCTGCCACGTCGACCGCCGATACCGTCGATCAGTTTGTGTTCCCGGTGTCCATCGAGGCCAAGAACAACCTGCTGCCCGAGTTCCTCAAGAAGGAGGGCCCGGAGCGCACCATCGTCTTTATGCGCACCAAGCACCGCGCCGACAGCTGCTGCCGTCGTCTGGAGCGTAAGGGCATCAAGGCCGCCGCGATTCACGGCAACCGTAGCCAGGCCCAGCGCGAGCGTGCCCTTTCGGCCTTCCGCGACGGCACCGTCGACGTGCTGGTGGCGACCGATGTTCTCGCCCGCGGCATCGACATTAGCGACGTGCGCTACGTCGTGAACTTTGACGTGCCGGCCGAGCCGACCGACTACATCCACCGTATTGGTCGTACGGGCCGCGCCGGCGAGCTGGGCTGGGCCATCACGTTTGTGACTGAGCAGGACGTCGATGAGTTCTACGAGATCGAGAAGCTCATGGACAAGACGGCCGACATCTACGAGGCCGGCGACCTGCATGTGGGTCCCAATCCGCCCGCGGTTGACCCCGAGCGCGACCCTGCGGCCTTTAAGGTGAAGAAGAAGACCAAGCGCGGCAAGTCCAAGAGCAAGAAGAAGCTTGAGCAGGCGCGTCGCGACGGCAAGCGCAACGGCGACGATTACGGCGATGTGGCCGGTCGTTCCAACCGTGGTCGCGGCGACGGCGAGCGTCCGAGCCGTCCCAAGCGTGGCGGCAAGACCCGCGTGCGCGAGGGCGTTCAGGCTCGCGTGGACGAGGCTGTGGAGAGCGTGGCCCGCGAGGTGGCTGCCGAGGAGCGCGGCGGTGCTGCCGCCGTCGAGCAGGCCCCGCGCGGTAACCGTGCCGAGCGTCGTGCCAAGCAGTTCCAGGGCGAGGCGCATCGCCGTCGCCGCGAGGACGAGGACCGCGGTGGCCGTCGTCGTGTCGATCGCGAGGACGAGGGCCGTGGCTCGCGTGGCGGCAAGCGCGGCTCGGGCGACCGTCGTCGTTCCGGTCGCGATGACGAGCGCGGTGGCCGTGATAAGCGTCGCGGCGGCGAGGGTCGCGGTGAGCGAGGTGCCCGTGGCGGTGAGTCCCGTGGCGGCAAGTGCTTTGAAGAGCGCGGTAGCCGCGGCGGCGAGCGTCGCGAGGGTGCTCGCGGCAATGGCGGCCGCAGCGGCGCTGGCCGTTCTAACGAGTCGCGCGATCGTCGTGATCCGCGTGCCAGCCGCGATCGTCGCGATGACTGGCGCAACTACGACGATACCCGCGAGGAGCGTCGTGGCGGCTATCGTGGCGGGCGTGGCGGCAACCAGGCCGGCTCCCGCGGCGGCCGCGCCGGCGGTCGCGATAACCGTGGCAGCTATGGCAACAGCCGTGGCGGCAAGCGCGGCGGCAGCTCCCGTCGTCCCGGTGACGGCGGCGGCAAGCGCAAATAGCATACGCATCGCCCACTAGAGCGAGGTGAACCAAGGGCCCTGAGCAACTACGCTCGGGGCCCTTTTTGTTTGCCGTATCCGATCGCTAGTTCAAATGTGATTTTCTCGGGAATGCATCTGGGGGATGCTGAGGACCTATTTTCCGCCATGCAGCAATGGGTCCTATGGGGTGCGCCGTGCATTTTTTGGAGTATTCTGCAGTTCGAGTTGTCTGCATATGATTCGACGTCGCCAACGGTGGCCTTCGGATATCCCTAGCGAGCGTTCCGAGTCAGATTTCGCCGTTTTCCGGAGCAGGGGCGCGTCATTCTCGCCATGTCGGGACTTAGAATGATACGGCGCCCTACAGTTTTGCCCACCCGCGGCGGTGCTGGCGCGGTCACGTTGCAGAATACTCCGTTTTTTGCACGGGCCAGGATGGGGTACCTCAGGAGAACACGGCGGTATCCCGTAAATATATACAATCTGTACCGTAATTAATACAAAACGAAGAGGCAGACAGCGTAGGGTGGGTGCATTGGGGTGTTTGGTGCACCAAAACGGGGATCCCACGTACCGTATACTCTGGCTGGATGTGAAAACGGCTTGACGCGTTGCCAGGCGTAGGGGGAGGGTGCCTCGATGGACGTATTCGAAATTGTGTTTAGTCCGACGGGTGGAACGCGGAAGGTGTCTGGCCTTGTGGCCGGGGCACTGGACAAAAATACCGTTACCGTCGATCTGACCGATAGCGGGCTAGATTTCAGCGCTGTCTCGATGACTGAGGACGACGTGGCCGTAATCTCTGTGCCGGCGTATGCCGGTAGAATCCCGGCTGTGGTGGCTGACCGGTTGGGCATGGTGCGCGGCAACGGGGCTCGGGCTGTTTTGGTTTGTGTATACGGAAACCGCGCGTTTGAGGACACGCTCGTAGAGCTGGAGGACGTTGCGAAGCGCGCCGGATTTAGGGTGGTTGCAGCGGTTTCTGCTATTGCTGAGCATTCCGTTGCTCGTCAGTTTGCTGCTGGGCGACCGGATGCGCAGGATGCGGCGCAGCTCGCAGAGTTTGCGCAGCAAATTCAGCAAAAGCTGTTGACTGAGGATGCATCCGAGCCCTCTATTCCCGGCAATCGTCCTTATAAACAAGCCGGAGGTCACCGCATGGCACCCGAGGCAACAGAGGATTGCGTCTCCTGCGGTGCATGCGCCGCGGCGTGCCCCGTTTGTGCTATCGACAAGGGCGACCCCAAGCGAGCAGCTGGCGAGGCGTGCATCTCCTGCATGCGCTGCATTGCCGTATGTCCGCGAGGCGCTCGCAAGCTTGATCCCAACAAGCTATCCGCTGTTTCCCAGATGCTGAGCAAGGCTTGCGTCGTGCGGAAGGAATGCGAGCTCTTCATCTAGTGCATACGAAATTGGTGCATTGGGGACAGGCTAATCTGCACCAACCTGGTGCAAACAAACCTGTCCCCAACGCACCAGAGTGAGGAGTGCCCCTGGGTGCCGGCAGAAAAGGAACGTCCCTAAGTGCCGCCTAAATACCGTTTATCGAAGAAAAAATACCGCTCACCGGTCATAATGATTGTTCTGGCTTTGGGCTTGTCTACAATAACTCCCGTAAAAAGAAATGCGGAAGGTTACCGAGTCCCTCGGACGTGGGCCTAACCAAAGTCTTTGAACGGGTGTGTCTCTATGGATGCATTCGCTTGATTTTGGTTGGGCTATATTTATGAAGGGACATGCCACCATGGGTTTCTTTTCTCGCCTGATGGGCGGTTCGGATGAGCAGAAGACTGCAGCTTCCGAGTTCGAAATCCTCGCTCCCGTTTCCGGCGAGCTTGTTCATCTAGAAAATACCAATGACCCCGCTTTTAGCAGCCGTGCCGTGGGCGATGGCGTTGCCGTGGTTCCCCAAGAGGGAACGGTGTGCGCTCCTGTTTCCGGCACCGTCGCGGCGCTGTTCCCGACCGAGCATGCACTGGGCATCATGTCCGACGACAGCTCTGCTCAGGTGATGCTGCATATCGGAATCGACACTGTTAAACTTGAGGGCAAGGGCTTCCATGCGCTTGTTGCCCAGGGTGACCATGTCGACGCGGGCCAGCCCCTCGTCGAGGTCGATTTCGACGCGGTCCGCGCCGCCGGCTTCGATCCCACGGTCTTCGTTATCGTGTGCGAGCGTTCGGAGAACTCGACTCTTCGTGAGCACGCTTCCGGCCCTGTTGCTGTTAAAGAGCCTGTCGTCTGGCTTTCCGAGTAAATTCTTGTGGTGGGTACCGTGGTTATCAAGCGAGTTTTCAACAACAACGTCGCAATGGTCACTTCGGACGATGGCTCTGAGCTCATCGTCATCGGTCGAGGCCTCTGCTTTGGCCGTCATGCCGGCGATGCCATCGACGAGGCATCGGTCGAAAAGACCTACGCGTTGCAGGAGGGAACTTCTCAGGATTCGCGTACGATTGACCGCTTGGCACATCTTTTGGAGTCCATCCCCACCGTCAACCTCGTGATTGCCGAAGACATTGTTCAGATGCTCCGTCGAGAGCTCAATGTTGATATCAACGACAAGATCCTCATTGCTCTCGCAGACCATATCGGCCTTGCTTTGGAGCGCGAGCGCAAGGGCGTCTCCTGCGAGAATCCGTTGCTGCTCGAGATCCAGCAGTTCTATCGCAAGGAGTATGCGCTTGCGGGCCGTGCGCTGCAGATTGTCAAGGAGTATATGGGTATCCAGATGAGCGAAGAAGAGCAGGGTTTTATTACGCTGCATATCGTCAACGCCACCATGCCGCAACGCTCCGACCGTCTCATCATCTCGGTTCAGCTTGTTCGCGACGTACTCGCAATTGTTTCCGATCGTTACGCTGCGACCCTCGACGACACCTCGTTGCCCTATGAGCGTTTCGTCCGCCACCTGCAGTTTTTCGCACAGCGGGCGCTTGACCCCGCGGCCGGGCAGATCAATGACGATGCGCTGTTCCGAATCGATGAAACTAAGTATCCGTGCGCGTTCTCGTGCGCGGACGCCATAGCCGCCCACTTGTCGTCTACCTATAACGTTGTCGTTACCGATGCCGAGAAGAGTTATCTCGCATATCACATTGTTAACCTGCTTGGAGAACCTGGTCTCTAGGCATAACGTGCCCACACATCGATTGATATAAGGCAGGACTTACGGTCTTGCCCAGGGCACATCTGTCTTAATTTGCGGAAAAGGAAGGGGAGTACCGCTATGACCGCAAAAAAGAAGTTCAATTTCAAAGCGCCGTTGGAGGTGTTCGCGAAGTCAATCGTTCAGCCGATGATGTATCTCTCGGTTGCCGGCATTCTGCTCATCGTGGGCATTATTCTGACCAACAAGACCATCTGCGCCGTGATCCCTGTGCTGGGCTCCGGTCCGTTCCAGCTTGTGGGCGCCGTTGTCTATCAGTCGCTGATGTTTATCATCAACAACCTCTCGATTCTGTTCTGCGTGGGCATCGCCGGCGCCATGGCAAAGAAGAACAAGGGCCATGCTTCGCTTATCGCCCTGATGTCGTTCTTCCTGTTCCTACAGGCTAACAACATCGTGCTCAACGCCACCGGCTCTCTTGCCGAAGCGAGCGGCATGCTCGGCCTTACCGGAACCGGCCAGAGCACCGTTATGGGCATTCAGGTGCTCGATACCGGCGTGTTTGGCGGCATCATTCTTGGTTGCATCACCGGTGCTGTGTTCAACAAGTACTCGAACAAGCAGTTCCCCATTGCCCTTTCGATGTTCTCGGGCGTTCGCTTCCCGTTCCTGATCATGATCATCATCTCCTGGATCATGGGCGCTGGCTTCTGCATCGTTTGGCCTCCGGTTCAGGGTGCCATCTCCTCCGTTGCCGGCATCATTAAGGAGTCGGGCAACATCGGTCTGTTCATCTACGGCATGCTCAACAAGCTGCTCGTTCCCACCGGTCTGCACCACCTCATCTACACCCCGTTCCAGTTCTCCGATGTGGGTGGCACCCTGACGCTGGGCGATCAGGTTATCGCCGGCGCCTATCCCATCCGTGTCGCCGAGATGGCAATGACGGGCCAGCCCTTCTCCGATAGCATCTATTTCAACAGCTACACCTTCAACAACCTGTGGCCCTACATCGGTATCGGTCTCGCCTTTATCTTCACCGCTTACAAGGGGAACAAGGATAAGACCAAGGCCGTTATCATCCCGCTGATCATCACCGCCGTGCTCTCCTGTGTCACCGAGCCCATGGACTTCCTCTTTGTCTTTGCCGCTCCCGTGCTCTTTGTCGTTCACTCGATTCTTTCCGGTATCTTCCTGGTCCTGCTCAAGGTTCTCTCCGTGCCCGCTTCGACTGCAGGCGGCATCATCAACATCGTGGTTTCCAACCTGGTCCTCGGTGTCGACAAGACCAACTGGCCGGTTATGCTGGTGCTTGGAGTCGTCAACGCCGCGCTGTACTTCTTCCTCTTCACCTTCCTTATTAAGAAGCTCAACCTCCACACGCCTGGTCGCGAGGAGGAGTCCGAGCTCGCCGAGTCCGTTGCCGAGGGCGAGGCCGCCGCGTCTGTCGCGGTGAAGCAGGGCGCTGTTGCCGCGGCTCCCGCAGAGGGCGTCGATGCGGGCATTGCCGACCTGGTCGCAGGTCTTGGCGGCAAGGACAACATCGAGGAGCTCGAGAACTGCTTTACGCGTCTTCGCGTGAACGTTAAGAACCCGGACCTCATCAATGAGGACCTCATCAACCACGTGCCCAACAGCGGCATCAACCGCAACGGCAACAATATCCAGATCATCTTTGGCATGAAGGTCGCCGAGATGCGCGACAAGGTCGAAAACGCAATTGAGAAGGAGCAGTAAACAATGATCATTACTCTGTGTGGTGGCGGATCCACCTTTACCCCCGGCATCGTCAAGTCCATCGCTCTGCGCAAGGACGAGCTCGACGTTGACGAGATTCGCCTGTACGACATCAACGAGGAGCGCCAGCGCAAGATCGGCGTGCTCGTGGACTGGATTCTGCACGAGGACCTCGGCCTGGACATCAAGCTCACGGTGACCACCGACAAGAAGACGGCTTTTACCGACGCGAGCTTCGTGTTTGCCCAGATGCGCGTGGGCGGCTACGCCATGCGCGAGCAGGACGAGAAGATTCCGCTGCGTCACGGCTGCGTGGGCCAGGAGACTTGCGGCTGCGGCGGCCTTGCCTACGGCATGCGCACCATCTTCCCCATGGTCGAGCTGATCGATGACGTCGAGAAGTACGCCAAGAAGGACTACTGGATTCTCAACTACTCCAACCCTGCTGCCATCGTCTCCGAGGGCTGCCGCGTGCTGCGTCCCAACGCTCGCATCATCAACATCTGCGACATGCCGATCGCGATCATCGACGTGGTTTGCGCCGCACTCGATATCGACAAGAAGGATGTCGAGTACGATTACTTTGGCCTCAACCACTTTGGTTGGTTCACCTCGATTCGCCACAAGGGCGAGGAGGTGCTCCCGCAGCTGCGCGAGTACATCAAGGAGCATGAGATTCTGCTGCCCGACTCCTACCTCAAGGGCATGGGCTCGCTCATGGCAAAGAAGCCCGAGGAGGCCACTGACGAGCACCCCGAGCAGAACCGCCACACCAAGGGCAGCTGGTACTACGTCTGGAAGGGCGAGTACGAGATCATGGAGTGCTTCCCGGAGTACCTGCCCAACACGTATCTGAACTACTACCTGCAGCAGAAGGAGTTCGTCGAGCATTCCAACCCCGAGCGCACCCGTGCTAACGAGGTTGAGGAGACGCGTGAGAAGAACCTCTTCGACGGCATCGACCACTACGAGAAGACGGGCGAGATCGACGAGAGCACGTTCTATGCGGGCAGCCACGGCGACTGGATTGCCGATCTGGCTATCGCTCTGAAGAACGACACCAAGCAGCGCTTCCTGGTCATTTGCGAGAACAAGGGCGCTATCCCCAACATGCCCTACGACGCTATGGTCGAGCTGCCTGCCTACATTGGCAAGAATGGCCCCGAGGTCATCAGCCGCGACAACATTCCTCTGTTCCAGCAGGGCCTCATGATGCAGCAGCTGAACTCCGAGAAGCTCGTGGTCGAGGCTACGATCGAGGGTTCTTACGAGAAGGCGCTCAAGGCCTTTACGCTGAACAAGACCGTGCCTTCGATGAAGGTCGCCAAGGAGGTTCTCGACGACATGATCGAGGCCAACAAGGACTTCTGGCCCGAGCTTAAGTAAAAGCAACAGGGTCGCTGGCCGCATACCTGGAGCAATGCCCCGTCCACGTGATTGCGTGGGCGGGGCATTGTCATTTGGTAACGCGTTTTATCAAATATGGCATTTATCTGCGGTAATGTTCTATTTCACCGTCGAGGGTGACATTTCATACCGCCTGCCGAACTGCGTGGAGACCTAACAACTTTTTAGGTCAGTGTTGTGCGTGTAGCAACTTCGCCCGGCCTCGCCTCCGGGCTGCCGCATGAGAGGGGATCTTATGGCACGACTGCATGTAATGGAACGCAGCCACGCTCAGGCCGTCATGGACGACCTGCACGATGCGCTCGGACGTCGTCTGGCGGTAAGTTCGCTCGCCCCGTGCCCCGTTGAGTTTACGGCAGCGCTCGTCAACCTGTGCTCCACCCAGAGCTGCGGCAAATGCACGCCCTGCCGCGTGGGGCTGAGCGCGCTGAGCGATCTGCTCGCCGATGTGCTCGAAGGGCGCGCCGATGAGTCCACGCTCAATTTGATCGAGCGCACCGCCCGCACCATCTATCTTTCGAGCGACTGCGCCATCGGTTACGAGGCCGGTGCTATGGCACTTACGGCTATCCGTGGCTTCCGCGACGACTTTGAGCACCACATCCGCGAACACTCCTGTGGCTTTGACCGCGAGGCCCGCGTCCCGTGCGTCTCGGGCTGCCCGGCGCACGTCGACATTCCCGGTTATATTTCGCTGGTCGAGGCCGGCCGCTATGCCGATGCCGTCAAGGTCATCCGCAAGAACAACCCGCTGCCGCTCGTTTGCGGCCTGGTGTGCGAGCATCCCTGCGAGATGCACTGCCGTCGCGGCATGGTCGACGATCCCATGAACATCCTCGCCCTCAAACGTTTTGCCGTTGAGCACAGCGACCTCAACGATTACAAGCCCAGCGTGGCTGACAACACCGGCAAGCGCATCGCCGTGATTGGCGGCGGCCCGGCCGGCCTTTCCTGCGCCTACTACCTGGCCGTGATGGGCCATAAGGTGACCATCTTTGAGCAGCGCCACCACCTGGGCGGCATGCTGCGCTACGGCATTCCCAGCTACCGTCTGCCGCGCGAGCGCCTGCAGGCCGAGATCGACTGGATCTTGAGCGCCGGCATCGACGTAGAACTCGACCACTCCGTCAACGGCGAGGAACTTGCCCGCCTGCGCGACGAGTTCGATGCCGTCTACCTGGCTATTGGCGCCCACAGCGATAAGAAGCTTGGCCTTCCGGGCGAAGAGGCGCTCGGCGTGGAGTCGGCCGTCAAGATGCTGCGTGCCATCGGCGACGATGAGCTGCCCGACCTGAGCGGTCAGCGCGTGTGCGTCATCGGCGGCGGCAACGTGGCCATGGACGTGGCGCGCTCTGCCGTGCGTTGCGGTGCCGAAAAGGTGAGCATCGTCTACCGCCGGCGCATCTGCGACATGACGGCCCAGGATGCCGAGATCGCCGGTGCCCAGGCCGAGGGCTGCGAGGTGCTGGAGCTGACGGCCCCGCTCGCCATCGAGACGGGCGAGGACGGTCGCGTGAGCGGCCTGCGCGTGCAGCCGCAGATTATCGGCGCGCCCCGTCGTGGGCGTCCGGCCCCGCGTGCCGCCGCCACGCCCGAGCGCGTCATTCCCTGCGAGCGCGTGTTTGTGGCCATTGGCCAGGACATCGATTCCAAGCCGTTTGAGGAGATGGGCATTGCCTGCAAGTGGGGCTGCGTGGTCACCGACTCGGACGGTGCCGTGCCCAACTTCGACGGCCTCTTTAGCGGCGGCGACTGCCAGACCGGCCCCGCCACGGTCATCCGTGCCATCAACGCCGGCCGCGTTGCTTCGGCAAATATCGACCGCTATCTGGGCTTTGACCACAAGATCAAGCTCGACGTTGAGCTGCCGACCGTCCAGTTTAAGGGCAAGCACGAGTGCGGCCGCTGCGAGCTGGGCGAGCGCGAGGCCGGCGAGCGTATTCACGATTGGAATCTGGTCGAGCAGGGTCTCACCGAGCAGGAGGCGCGCCAAGAGGCGAGCCGCTGCCTGCGTTGCGACCACTTTGGCTTTGGCGCGTTCCGCGGAGGGAGGAACCTGGAATGGTAGAGCCCAACAAAACCACTGTCAGCGACAACACCGAAAGCGGAGCACTCAACATGGTCAAGCTCACGATCGATAATTGCGAGGTCGTGGTGCCCGAGCACACCACGATCCTAGATGCGGCCAAGTCCGCCGGCATTCAGGTTCCCACCCTGTGCTATCTGCGCGATCTGAACGAGATCGGCGGTTGCCGCGTGTGCGTGGTCGAGGTCGAGGGCTGCGACCAGCTGGTTGCCGCCTGCAACAACTACGTGCTCGACGGCATGGTGGTCCATACCAACAGTCCCAAGGCCCGCGAGGCCCGTCGCACCAACGTGCAGCTGCTGCTGTCCCAGCACGACTCGCGCTGTACGAGCTGCGTGCGCAGTGGTAACTGCAATCTGCAGACCATCGCCAACGACCTTGGCATCTTCTATCTGCCGTACGAGCAGCACTTGGCGCGCGAGGGCTGGGACTTCGATTTCCCCATCATCCGCGATAACGACAAGTGCATTAAATGCATGCGCTGCATCAAGGTGTGCGAGAGCGTGCAGGGCTTAGGGATTTGGGATCTGACCAACCGCGCCACGCATACCGCCGTGGGCACCCGTGGGCGTGCGCCGATCGGCAAGACCGATTGCGTCGCGTGCGGTCAGTGCATCACGCATTGCCCGACGGGCGCCCTGCGCGAGCGTGACGATACCGAGACCGTGTTCGACGCCATCGCCGATCCCGACAAGATCGTGCTGGTGCAGATTGCGCCGGCCGTGCGTACCGCCTGGGGCGAGGAGCTTGGCATTCTGCGCGAGGAGGCTACCGTCGAACGCCTGGCTTGCGCGCTGCGCCGCGTTGGCTTTGAGTACGTGTTCGATACCGATTTCTCGGCCGATCTCACCATTATGGAGGAGGGCTCCGAGCTGCTCGAGCGCCTGGGTAAGGCCGCCAAGGGCGAGGGCGACAGCCGCGGCTGGCCCATGTTCACGAGCTGCTGCCCGGGCTGGGTTCGCTTTGTGAAGGCGCGCTACCCCGAGTTTGTCGACAGTCTGTCCACGTCCAAGTCGCCGCAGCAGATGTTCGGCGCCATCGCCAAGACCTACTACGCCAAGGTGCTGGGCGTGGAGCCCGAGCGTCTGTTTGTGGTGTCCGTGATGCCGTGTACGGCCAAGAAGGCCGAGTGCGCGCTGCCGAGCATGGTGGGCGAGGACGGTACGCCCGACGTTGACGTTGCGCTGACGGTGCGCGAGATGGTGCGCATGATCCGCGCGAGCCACGTGAGCGTCGACACGCTTACCGAGGAGCCGCTCGATACGCCGCTGGGCTTTGGCACGGGCGCGGGTGTGATCTTTGGCGCCACGGGCGGCGTGATGGAGGCCGCCGTGCGCTCGGCCTACTACCTGGTGACGGGCAAGAACCCCGATGCCGACTTCTTTACCGACGTGCGCGGCCTGGACGGCTGGAAGGAAGCCGTGGCCGATATCGATGGCACCAAGGTGCGCGTCGCCGTGGCGCACGGGCTGGGCAACGCCGCCCGCCTGCTTGACGCGATTCGCGACGGCCGCGTGAGCTATGACTTCGTTGAGGTCATGGCGTGCCCGGGCGGCTGCGTCGGTGGCGGCGGTCAGCCCATCCACGACGGCTGCGAGCTGGCAGCCGAGCGCGGTCAGGTGCTGTGGGGCCTGGATGCCGCTGCGGACATTCGCTTCTCGCACGAGAATCCCGATGTCCAGGCGTGCTACCGCGAGTTCTTGGGCGAGCCGCTCTCGCCACTGGCCGAAGAGCTGCTGCATACCGACCATCACGCCTGGTCGATGCCTAACGAGGGGACGTGCTAGCGATGCGTACGTTTGATTTTGAGATGTCGCGCCGGGGGTTTGCCTCGGCGCTCGCCGCGGGCGCTCTGTCGCTTGCGCTCACGGGCTGTGGCGGCGGGGCTACCGGTGCCGGGTCCGCCGCGGGTTCGGCTGCCGGGTCTGCCGCTGACGGTGCCGCCGCAGAGCCGGTTGAGGTGCACGTCGCCTCGCTCAAGGGGCCGACCTCGATTGGCCTGGTGCAGTTTATGGACCAGGCTGCTGATGGCGAGACGGACAATGAGTTCGACTTTGCGATCAACACTGCCGCCGACGAGATTGTGCCCAAGGTCATTCAGGGCGATATCGACATTGCCCTGGTGCCCGCCAACGTGGCGAGCGTGCTCTACAACAAGACCGAGGGCGCGGTCCAGGTCATCGACATCAACACGCTGGGCGTGCTGAACGTAGTGACGGGCGATGCGAGCGTGGCCTCGTTTGGCGATCTGGCGGGGCGTACCGTCTATATGACGGGCAAGGGCACCACGCCGGAGTACGTCATGAACTACCTGCTGGAGCGCGCGGGCCTGACAGGCCAGGTGGCGCTTGAGTTTAAGAGCGAGCCCACCGAGGTGCTGTCGGCGCTGCTTGCCGACCCGTCCGCCGTGGGCGTGCTGCCGGAGCCGTTCAAGACCGCTGCCATCGCCAAGAGCGAGGGCAAGCTATCGGCGCCGGTGAGCCTGACCGATGTGTGGGACGAGCTGGCGGGTGACACGGGCTCGCGCCTGCTGACGGGCGTGACCGTGGTGCGCCGCGCGTTTGCCGAGGAACATCCCGAGGCCGTGGCGGAGTTCTTGAGCTGCCATGCGGCGAGCGTTAAGGCTGTCAATGCGGCGCCGGCAGACTGGGCGCAGGCCGTGGTCGATGCCGGCATCGTGGATAACGCCAAGATCGCCGAGAAGGCGATTCCCGGGTGCATGCTTGTCTGCCAGACGGGCAAGGATATGAAGGCGGCACTTAGCGGGTATCTGCAGGTACTGTTCGACGCGGACGCGAGCGCCGTTGGTGGTAAGCTTCCGGCTGACGATTTCTACTACTTGGAGTAGCCCGTGCGTGCGTTTGCTCGACAAATGACAGAGCGTATGAAGGCGGTGGCGGCAGTAGGTGCCGTCGCCGCCTTTTGGCTTGCCGCGTGGATGCTGGTGGCGGCGCTGGTGGCGCAGCCGCTGATTTTGCCGGGGCCGGGTGCTGTTGCCTTGGCGCTGCTGCGCCTGGTGCGCGATGGCGGTACCTGGGCGATTTTGGCGGGCTCGGGCGCGCGGATACTGGGCGGGTTGGCGCTTGCCGCGGTGTGCGGTGGCGTACTTGCCGGGATTTCGTCACGTTCGCGTGCGTTTGCGCACCTGGTGGCTCCGGCGCTGTCGTTTGTAAAGGCGACGCCGGTCGCCTGCGTGGTGGTCCCGTTGCTTATCTGGCTGGGGTCGGCGCGCGTGAGCATCGCGGCAGTCTTTTTGATGGCGCTGCCGGGCGTGTATTTCTCTCTGGTCGAGGGCTTGGCACAAGTGGATAAGCCGCTGGAGCAGATGTTCCGCCTGCATGGCGTGCGGGGATGGCGCCTGTTTTGCGCTCATACCTGGCGCGAAGTCCTGCCGTTTGTGCTTTCGTGTGCCCGTGCCGTGATCGGCATGAGCTGGAAGGCCGGCGTGGCAGCCGAGCTGATCGGCATGGCGGTGGGCACCGTGGGTGAGCGCATCTATCAGGCAAAGCTTTTGATTGAGACGGCCGACCTGCTGGCTTGGACCGTGCTGGTCGTTGCCGCCTCGTGGGCGTGCGAGCGCGTGCTGGTGTGGCTGCTGCGGGTTTCGGGACCCGTGGCGTGGCGCGCGGCCGTGCGGGCGCATGGACATGGACTGCGCGGGCGTGCGGGGGCTGCGAGCGATGGCGCTGCAGCGGAGCTTGCGCTCGCCGTGGGCGATCGCGCGCCCTGGGCGCCGGCGCTCGCCGGACTGGTGCTCAACGTGCCCGCGTCTGGGCGTATCTGTGTGATGGGCGCCTCGGGTGCGGGCAAGTCTACGCTCCTTGCCCTTGCGGCGGGGGAGTGCGCGCCGTGCTCCATGGTGTTTCAGGATGCACACTTGGTCGAGTCCGCCGCGGCGCTGGATAACGTGCTAGTGTGCGCCGATGCACGCGTGGACGCCTCGAGTGCTGCGGCCCTGTTGCGCCTGCTGGTGCCGGGGGTCGATGTACATACTCGCGTGGCCGAGCTTTCGGGCGGGCAGCGCCGTCGCGTCGAGATCGCTCGAGCCCTGCTGTGCCCGGGCGGCGCGGTGATTCTTGACGAGCCCTTTACCGGTTTAGATACCGCTGCGCGCGACGCATGCGCCGAGGTCGTGCTCGACTTGCTCGACGGCCGTATGCTGCTGCTTGCATCGCACGATGTCGCCGACGCTCAGGCCCTCGATATCTCGGACATCATCACGCTCTAAATACCTACTCAACAACAAAATGATTCGTTTTCCTCCGTCCCCATAGAGTCGGTTGTGGTATTCTATCTGCGGGGTAATACTTAGGAATACCAAGTAATACCAACGCCGTAGAAACAAACTCCGGATGCGGGCCAATCGGGTTGCCTTCACAGCCCGTCGCCCAGCCGCGTGGCCCGCATCTATCCGCACTACCGTCGTTTCAAAAAGGAAGCGCCATGGCAGAACACATGACCCCTGTAGTCGCGAAGGTCTTGCCCGAGGAGAAGGCAGCCTTCGCGGCGGCAACCCAGCTCGTGGGCACCACGCCGTCCAACGCCATCCGCATGTTTATCGCTGCGTTCAATCGCTGCGGCACCTTCCCGTTCGACATCTCGCCCAACGGGGCCTTTGGCATTTCGCCCGATTCTCATCAACAATGACTGTCCCAAACTGCCGGCACTTGGGGACGTTCCTTTTCTGCCGGCAGTTAAGGAACGTCCCTAAGTGCCGGGTTTTGAGGAGGTTGGCATGCTCAATGCGATGATTTGGGCGCTTGCCTGTTTTGGCGTCGTCGCTGCCGATATTGCCCTGAGCGTCGTTTTGTTCTCCGCTCTTGGCGTCGCATCGGTGTTCATGGGTTTTTCGATCGATGATCTCGACATTCAATTGCTTCAGGCCGTCGTGCAGACGGCATCGTTTTTAATGGCGCTGCTGTGGTGGCGTTATCTGTGGCCGCGCTCGTTTATGGCGCGCTGGCAGGGCGAGCATCCGCTCGGCGGGGGAGCGCGTGGGGCGTGGAAGCGCATCGCCTGCGTTATCGTGATCGGCCTTGCCCTGCAGGTGGTCGTTGGCTACGTGACCGACGCTGTGCTGTCGCTGTTGCCCGATGCCGCGGCCGACTACAGCGAGCTTGTCGAGGAAACAGGCATGGGCGACACCAGCTATCTCGCCGTCCTGACTACGGTGCTCGGCGCCCCATTTTGTGAAGAGCTGCTGGTGCGCGGCATTATTTTTGAGTTTTCGCTCCGAGCGTTTAATCCGCAGTGCCGCCCACTTTGGAAGTGCCGGCGTCGTGTGAGCGCGCAGGGCGGCGCCATGGTGCCCTGGGCGGCCCCAAGCACGTGGGGTAGCGCCGCGGCGATTGTGCTGCAGGCGGCGATCTTCGGTTTTATGCACATGAATTGGGTACAGGGTTGCTACGCGGGCGCCGCCGGCCTCATCTTTGGTTGGGTGCTCGTGACGACCGGAAAGCTCCGCTACACGATCCTGCTGCACTTTGCCTTTAATGCCGGGTCGTATTTCATGACGTTGCTCTGGTTTGTGAACACACCGCTCGACGTGATAATCACGGTCGCTATCGCCGGCGTCATCCTCGTTGAGGCAATGCGCTCGCTGCGCCACGCGTGTGGGATGGACGCAGCGAGCGCACCGCTGCCCTAGTTGCGACGCCCGCCTCCGTTGGCGCCCTGACGCCCTTGGGCTGCGCGATTGCGACCGGCAGTGTTCTGTGCGCGCGACATGCCGCCGTGCCCCTTGCTGCCTTTGGGTCCCTTGCCGGCGGCGCCACCGTGCGGCTTGCCGCCCTTCTTGCCGGTGCCATGTCCGCCGTTGGCAGATGTCTCGCCCGGGCGCGGCGGCACGGGGCGAATCAGGCAATGCTTGGTGTAGCCAATCAGATCGCGGCGGCCGGCCTTTTCTAGTGCCTCGCGTACGAGCTTGTAGTTCTCGGGCTTGCGGTATTGGATGAGCGCACGCTGTATGGCCTTCTCGTGCGGGTCGCGTGCCACGTAGATCGGCTTCATGGTGCGTGGGTCCACGCCGGTGTAGTACATGCAGGTCGACATGGTGGACGGGGTGGGGTAGAAGTCCTGCACCTGCTCGGGCATGTAGCCCATGTCGCGCACGGCCTCGGCAAGGTCCACAGCTTCCTTCATGGTCGAGCCGGGGTGGCTCGAGATTAGGTATGGCACTACGTACTGCTTGAGTCCGTATTCGCGGTTCAAGCGTTCAAATTTACGGCAGAACGCGTCGTAGACGGCGCGGCTCGGCTTGCCCATCACGGAGAGCACCGCGTCGCTCACATGCTCGGGCGCTACGCGCAGCTGGCCCGAGACATGGTGCTCCAGCAGCTCGCGCAAAAACTCGTCCGAGGCGTCGGCCATGGTGTAGTCAAAACGGATGCCGCTGCGGACGAAGACCTTTTTGACGCCCGGCAGCTGGCGCAGGTCGCGCAGCAGCTGCGTGTAGCCGCTCTCGTCGACCACCATGTTTTTGCATACGCTCGGCCACAGGCAGCGCTTGTTCTTGCACACGCCGTGCTTGAGCTGCTTGTCACAGGCCGGGCGGCTAAAGTTAGCCGTCGGTCCGCCCACGTCGTTGATGTAGCCCTTAAACTCGGGATCGCGCGTGAGCAGCTCGGCCTCGCGCATGATCGAGTCGTGGCTGCGCATCTGCAGTACGCGGCCCTGGTGGAAGGTGAGGGCGCAAAACGAGCACTCGCCAAAACAGCCGCGGTTGGAGCTAATGGAAAACTTGATCTCGGCAAAGGCCGGTACGCCGCCCGCCGCGTCGTAGTCGGGATGCCAATCGCGGGCGTAGGGAAGCTCGGCCACCTCGTCCATCTCGTCGGTGGTGAGCGTCGCCGATGGCGGGTTCTGCACCACATAGACGCTGTTGGGATAGGGCTCTACCAGGCGATGGCCGGTGATGGGGTCCATATTCTGCTGCTGCACGTTAAAGCTGCGCGCGTAGTTGAGCTTGTCGGCGGTAAGGTCGTCCCAGCTGGGCAGCAGGTCGTAGTCGTAGACCTCGTCGAGCGAACCCGTGCGGTAGACGGTGCCGTTGATATAGGTGATCTGGTCGACGGGCAGTCCCGCGTCGAGCGCGTCGGCGATCTCGACAATCGCGTGCTCGCCCATGCCGTAGATGAGGATGTCGGCGCCCGAGTCGAGCAGTACCGAGCGCTTGAGCTTGTCCTGCCAGTAGTCGTAGTGGGCCAGACGGCGCAGGCTCGCCTCGATGCCGCCGATGATGATGGGGGTATCCTTAAACGTCTGACGGATGAGGTTGCCGTAGACCGTGACGGCACGATTGGGACGGCGCCCCTCCTCGCCACCAGGGGTATAGGCGTCGGTGTGGCGGCGGTGCTTGGTCACCGAATAGTGGTTGACCATGGAGTCCATGTTGCCGGCGCTGACGAGAAAGCCCAGGCGCGGCTCGCCGAGCACCGTGATGCTGGCGGGGTCGGTCCAGTCGGGCTGGCAGATGATACCCACCTTGTAGCCATGCGCATCGAGCACGCGGCTGATGATGGCCATGCCAAAGCTGGGGTGATCCACATAGGCGTCGCCGCAGATATAGACGAAGTCGCACTGGTCCCAGCCACGCGCATCCATGTCGGCGCGGCTGACGGGGAGGAACTTGTCGCGGCCCGGTCGCCAGGGGCGTGAGGGCGCTGCTGGAGCATGAGTGGTGTGCCCACCCTGCGCCTTGCTGCCGCGCTTTTGCTGCTGGCCCTGTTTGCCCTGCTGACTGCGCTGGTTGTTCTGAGCGTGCTGAGGCTTATTTGCCACGATCCCTCCCGGTGTTTGTATGCTGCACGTAATTGTAACCAGTCTTTTTGGGACGGGGCTAAAAAGACTGGTGGAGTACATGGGCTGGCGGATCGGCGTGTCGATGCGGGTGTGGCGCCGCGCCCGCCGTTTGTTTCCAGACTGTGTATCTGCGCGTTGGGGAGCCCGTCTCGCGCGCACGCCATGTTGTCAATGGGTTACAGTATGAACGGCGGCCATGTCTCCGCCAACGCACGAGAGGGTCGTCAACAAGGAGGCCGCACGACGATGCAGCGTGCCAAGCAGATATCGGAGTCCATCGAGCTGGGCATCATTCTGGCGCTCGCCGGTGGCTTTATGGACGTGTATTCGTACATTGGGCGCGATCATGTTTTCGCCAACGCGCAGACAGGCAACATCTTGTTGGTGGGCGTGAGCATCTCGGAGGGTAATTGGGCGCTCGCGGGACGCTATTTCTTCCCCGTGGTGTCGTTTGCCGTGGGCATTATGCTTGCCGACCTGGTACACGAGCGTTTTGGCAGCGTGATTCACTGGCGCCAGGTGACGGTGTTTTTTGAAGCTGTTATCTTGCTGGGCGTGAGCTTTATCCCGGGCGGCGATTTCAACCTGCTCGCCAACTGCCTTACTTCGTTTGCCTGCGGTATGCAGGTCGAGAGTTTCCGCAAGATTCATGGACACGGCATCGCCACGACCATGTGTATCGGCAACCTCCGTAATGCCTTGCAAAACGTGGACGACTACATCATTACCCATAAGCGCGGCTTTTTGGAAAACGGCCTGCTGTACTTTGGCGTGATCTTTACCTTTGTGTTTGGCGCTGTGTTGGGCAACTGGTGTATTGAGCGCATGGGCCTGCACGCCATCGTCGTGGCGAGCGTGCTGCTGTTTGTCGCGTTTGCCATCATGTTTATCGACCGCGAGCGCGACTTGCGTTTTCGCTGGAAGGTTGCGGCCGAGGCTTGGAAAGAGGGCTGCCGAAAGTAACCGAATGCGGCAAAGGGACAGCCCCTTTGCCGCATTATTTTTCATCTCTATGTAGTACAGCTTCAGGAGCCAGAAAAAACTATCTAGCTCCTGAATGTTGTTACGAACTGCTTTTTGCAATTTATTCGAGATGCTCTTCAATCCGAGCCCTCAGAAGGGCAATGGCTGTGGGTATTCCAATTGCGGCGGCTAATTCGGCTTTATCCAAAACCTGTATGTTAAAGCACGATTGTTTATCACATTGAAGGACGTTAACTGAAGATAGCTTCACTTCCCGTTGACTGAATATATCGTAATCTCCAAATAGGAAGTTACCTTTTATTGTGTAATTCGGTATGTTCGTTACGCACTTCATCTCAAGTCTGTTTAGGCCATAATCGAACACCGCAACTTCCTTGTGTTCGATGATGAGCGCAACCCTGGGCATGTTACTAAAACCACCGTCGACGACAGTAAAGAGCTTTTCATTTGCATCGTCATAAACGGTGTATTTAAGACTCAATAGCTGTCCTAGTGGACCCGTGAACCCATGTCTTTTGATGTTGAGGTTGTCTCCCGCTGGGTTGACGAGAGCCAGAGCATGCGGATAAGGGTTACCTTCAATTGAGATTCGATATTCGTTTGTAGCCGTCTTGCTCGATTTAGGACCAGTAGCCATCACGCGTCATCGCCTCGATCGAATTGGAACCGTCTTCTGCTTCGTGCGGAGAATTACGCTGTATGTTGCAGTACATGCAGCTGCAATAACCGCATGGGCAATTTCTAACAAAATGAATGACACAATTTGCTGCATGCATATTAATTACTATAAAGTATCCTTTTATAAACGTATTGTCAAACATATATTGCTAAAACAGAAACAATTTATAGACTGAGTTGGTCGTATTCTTTGGGCAATTGCTCCTATAATCTAGCCTTCGCTGCAGTCGGGAGGGAAGGACTGGGGCTCCGTTATTATGTTGAAACGCTTTAACACTTTTGACGTTCTCATGCATTTTTTGTTTCAAAAGCGTTAGGATGGGACACATAGCGTGGGGCGTAATGGGCGCCCCGCACACGATGGGAGGCTATCAATGGCTAATCGTTTCGTTCTCAACACCATTTCTTATCATGGTTCTGGCGCCATCAAGGAGATCCCCGGCGAGCTCCAGCGTCGTGGCTACAAGAAGATCTTCGTCTGCTCCGACCCCGACCTGGTCAAGTTTGGCGTTACCGCCAAGGTAACCGACGAGCTCGACGCCGCCGGTATTGCTTGGAGCCTCTACTCCGAGATTAAGCCCAACCCCACCATCCAGAACGTCAAGGACGGCGTCGAGGCCTTTAAGGCCGCCGAGGCTGACGCTATCGTGACCATCGGTGGTGGCTCCTCCATGGACACCGCTAAGGCCATTGGCATCATCATCAACAACCCCGAGTTTGCCGATGTCCGCAGCCTCGAGGGCGTTGCTCCCACTAAGAACCACGCCGTGTTCACCATCGCCGTGCCGACGACCGCCGGTACTGCTGCCGAGGTGACCATCAACTACGTCATCACCGACCCCGAGAAGGTCCGCAAGTTCGTGTGCGTCGACACCAACGACGCCCCTGAGGTCGCCGTCGTCGACCCCGACATGATGGCTTCCATGCCCGCCGGCCTGACCGCTTCTACCGGCATGGATGCTCTGACCCACGCCATCGAGGGCTACACCACCAAGGGTGCTTGGGAGCTCTCCGACATGTTCCACTTTGAGGCCATTAAGCTGATCAGCGAGAACCTGCGCGACTCCGTTGCCGAGGCCAAGTCTGGTCAGCCCGGCTCCGGCCGCGAGGGTATGGCTCTTGGCCAGTATGTCGCCGGCATGGGCTTCTCCAACGTCGGCCTGGGCATCGACCATGCCATGGCTCACACCCTGTCTGCCCACTACGACACTCCGCACGGCGTCGCTTGCGCCATGCTGCTGCCGATCGCCATGGAGTTCAACAAGCCGGTTTGCGCCGAGCGCCTGGCCAAGGTTGCCGTTGCCATGGGTGTTGACACCACGGGCATGAGCACCGACGAGGCTGCCGACGCCGCCATCGCCGCCGTCAAGCAACTCTCCGCCGACGTGAACATTCCGCATGTCTGCGAGGCCATGAAGGCCGACGAGATCGAGGTCCTGGCCAAGGACGCCATGGCTGACGCCTGCTTCCCGGGCAACCCGCGCGAGGCGACGCTCGACGACGTCATCGAGCTCTTCAAGAAGATCTGCCCGGCTGCCTAACTTGGTTCGGCGGGCCCTGCCCGTTAGCCCCGCAATCGTCCTCGGACATGTCGGAAGCCCCCGCTGCGCACTTCGTGCGGCGGGGGCTTCCTCCGTCCTGCGGAAAGATTGTGGGACTAACGGCAGGGGCCGCCGGCTCGTTATCGTGGCGGGCGCAGTCCTGGCGAGCTCGATGGGTCATCTCGCTAGGTAAAAAGATGGCTCGCGGTGGTATTGTTGCTGTGGGTTTAATTCGATATGAAAGGGTGACTTTGGTGTCCAAGATGGATTCTACGCTCTCCTATATTACTGACCAGTTGAAGGCGCTTACCTCGATTGCTTCACCTACGGGCTATACCCGTGCGGCTACTGACTATCTAATGGAAACGTTGCGCAATATGGGCTTTGGCCCCGAGCGCTCCAATAAGGGCAACGTGTTGGTTGAGCTTGGTGGCGAGGGTGAGTCGCTCGTACTGGCGAGCCATGTCGATACCCTGGGCGCCATGGTACGCTCCATTAAGGACAATGGTCGCCTGCGCCCCACGACGCTCGGCGGGCACCAGTGGTCTACGGCCGATGGCGAGAACTGCACCGTTTACACGCGCGATGGCAATGTCTACACGGGCGTGGTCCTCAATACCGAGCCTTCGGCGCATGTGGCCGATGAGCCGGTTAAGACCATCGAGAAGAACATGGAAATCCTGCTCGACGAGAACGTCGATAGCAAGGATGATGTCCTCGAGCTGGGTATTCAGACGGGCGATATCATCGCCATGGATCCGCGCACCACGGTGACGGAAAGCGGCTACATTAAGAGCCGCTTTCTGGATGACAAGCTGTCGGCGGCGATTCTGCTGGGTCTGGCCCGCGCCGTTGCTGACGGCGAGGTGTCGCTTTCGCGCAAGGTGTCCCTGCTCTTTACCGTGTACGAGGAGGTCGGCCACGGCGGCGCTTTCGTGCCGGCCGACACGCGCGAGATGATCAGCGTTGACATGGGCTGCGTGGGTGACGACCTGGGCTGCACCGAGCGCATGGTGTCGATCTGCGCCAAGGATTCGGGTGGCCCCTACAACTACGATCTGGTGACCACGCTGTCCAATATCGCGCGCGAGCTTAAGCTCGATTACGCCATCGACGTGTACCCGCATTACGGTTCGGACGTCGAGGCCACGCTCTCTGCCGGCTACGACATCCGTCACGGCCTGATCGGCCCCGGCGTGTACGCGAGCCACAACTACGAGCGCAGCCACATCGACGGTGTGCGTAACACCTTTGAGCTGGTCCGCGCCTACGTGCAGCGCTAAGGAAGCAGTTTGCGACTCGGCTGACCAATCGCTAAGGCCCGATTTCTCGGGCCTTTTTTCGCTTTAGGTCGTTTAGTATTATGATGTAAGTAATCTATTAATTAAACACGTAAATTACTTAACGAGGTGATGCGGTGTATGGATACGTCTGAGTACTTATCTATGGGTGATGCCGCCCGCCTGTTGGGCGTTACGAAAGCCCGCATATCGCAACTTGCCGCATCGGGGACGCTTGTGTGCGATATTGTGGGCGGCCGGAAGATGGTCGAGTACAATTCTGCGACCGCCTACCAAAAGGTCCGCAAGCGAGGACGCCGTCCTGCGGCCGATGTGGGACGCAAGTTTACGCTGATGTCGGCCGACCATGAGGTCGCGCATGTCTCATTTGATCCGACGCGTGAGTTTCCCTTCGAAATCGCCGAGGTCCTCGATGCGCAACGAATGCCGTTTGGCACATGCTCGAGCTCTTCTCCTACGGTGAATAAACGGGAGCTCAACGTGTGGTGGAGCCATCGGTCGGTGCCTGACGTTCGCCCTGGACTCGTCTCGCGCTATCGTGAACTGGGAATTGCCAGTGGCATCGAGGTTCCGGTTCGGTGCCTGGGCTTATCGCTTTCGGATTGTTATTGGCTGCGGCCGGCCGATTGCGCCGAACTCAAATGGCAAAGCATCAATTACTTTGAGAACGAATTTGAGCGATCGGCGCCCGAAGAGCGTTCGGGTTGGCTGGAAGGCATCGGTCTAAATAATCCGGATAACACGTCCGAGGGCGAGCTCCCTAAATCGTGGATGATCCGAAACGGCATTCGCGTTTTGGCTAAAGGGTGCGGGATGGACGACCAACGGCCCTTTAACGAGGCAGTTGCAACGGCTCTGCATCGTCGCTTGCTTTCCAAGGGGGAGTTTGTTCCTTACACGGTTGAGCGCATGTTCGATGGCCCTGTGTGTCTGTGCGACGACTTTCTTGACGGCCGCGAGGAATATGTTCCGGCTGTTTACGTTAAGGGCGCATTTGGTAGCCAGCGGGGAAACTCGACATACGATCGATACTGTTGCTACCTCGGCAAGCATGGTGTCGATGAGGCCGCTGTGAGAAGGTCTATGTCGCAGACGATTGTCTGCGATGCCCTTTTGGCCAACAGCGACCGCCATTGGCGAAACTTCGGCATCATCCGCAATGTCGACACCCTGGAGATAAAACCTGCTCCGCTGTTCGATAGCGGCAACTGCCTGTGGTACAACGTACCAACTGCCGTGCTCGCAGCTGGGGAGTTTGGGTTTTCCGCTAAGCCGTTTGGGCCCGACCCTTCCGTCCAGCTGGCGCTTGCGGATTTGCTCGATTGGTTCGATTCGTCGCGGCTCAACGGATTTGTTGATGAAGCGATCGAGATTCTTTCGCAGAGCGAGTGGGCGACGGCGGAGGGTCGACTCGAGGCCATTCACCGCGGCCTTGAGCGTCGCGTAATCGAGGTTGGTGCCGCTGTTGAGGTACTTCGACACGTGCAGCGATAAACCCGCGGCTACTTAAGCGCGCCGGTCACGGTGCCGCCGCCCAGGACGATGTCGCCCCGATAGACGACGACGGCCTGTCCGGGGGCGATGGCGCGCTGCGGCTCGTCAAAGGTCAGCAACATTTGCCCGTCTTCGCCGCGCGTAAGGGTCGCTGCCTGGTCTTTCTGTCGGTAGCGGTACTTGGCGCCCACGCGAATGCCGCCGGCATCGAGCTCGGCCTCCATGCACTCTGCCGGCGCGCTCCAAATCCACTCATTGGCAGTTAGCGCCGCCGCGGTTAGGTCCTCGGCTTCGCCCAGATGCACAATGTTGTTGGCGGCGTCGACGCCCGTTACGTACACGGGATGCGCCATCGCGACGCCCAGGCCCTTGCGCTGGCCGATGGTATAGCGCAGCGCGCCGCTATGGCGTCCGACCACGCTGCCGTCGCGCCACACAATGTCGCCCGGTGCAGCGGCATGTCCGCAGCGGCGCTCGATATAGCCCGCGTAGTCGCCGTCCGGGATAAAGCAGATGTCCTCGCTTTCGGCCTTCTTGGCGTTGGCAAAGTCCTGCTCGGCGGCAATGCGGCGCACGTCGCGCTCTTTGTCCAGCCCTGCCAGCGGAAAGATCGTGCGTGCCAGGCGCTCTTGCGTGAGCGAATATAAAAAGTAACTCTGGTCCTTCTTAGGGTCCTCGCCGCGGTGCAGCTGCCAGGTGCCGTCTGCCGCCTGGCTTGTTTTGGCGTAATGTCCCGTTGCGATGTAGTCACAGCCCATATCGAGCGCCGCATCGAGCAGCGCGCCAAACTTAATGTGGCGGTTGCAGATGATGCACGGGTTGGGCGTCAGCCCTTCCTGGTAGGCGTTCACAAAGCGCTCGATCACGTTGCGGTCGAAGGTCTGCTGCAGGTCGAGCACATGGTGGGGTATCCCCAGGCGCTCGGCGACGGCCTTTGCATCGGCGATGTCGCGGTCGACTTTACTCATGCCCGTGGCGGGGTCGGGTGCGGGGCAGGTGAGACGCATGGTGGCGCCGACGCATTCGTAGCCCTGGCGCTTGAGCAGGTACGCGGTCACGCTGGAATCGACGCCGCCGCTCATGGCGACGAGCACGCGCTTGTTGTGCATGGGGAGGTTCTCCTTGGTGGCATGTGGCCAAAAAAGAAAAGCGGCGCGGGAGGCTGGTTCCGCGCCGCAGACATTGTAGCAAGTTCGGGCGTCCTGTGGGACACCCTGTTGGGATGAGCTCAGGCTGCCAGAAGAGAGGGGAGACCGGCGTGCCTTGGACTCGTTCTAGGAACGAGAGCTCTAGTCCTGGAAGAGTGCCGTGGACAGGTAGCGCTCGCCGGTGTCGGCGAGCAGCGCCACGATGGTCTTGCCCTCGTTCTCGGGGCGCTTGGCCAGCTGCAGTGCGGCCCACACGGCGGCGCCGGACGAAATGCCCACGAGCACGCCCTCCTTGTGGCCCACGGCGCGGCCGGTGGCAAAGGCGTCGTCGTTCTCGACGGGGATGATCTCGTCGTAGACCTGGGTGTCGAGGACGTCGGGCACAAAGCCGGCACCGATACCCTGGATCTTGTGCGGGCCGGCCTGGCCTTTAGAGAGCACCGGGGAGGTGGCGGGCTCGACGGCGACGACCTGAATCTCGGGGTTTTGCTCCTTGAGGAACTCGCCCACGCCGGTCACGGTGCCGCCGGTGCCGACGCCGGCGACGAAGATGTCGACCTTGCCGTCGGTGTCGTCCCAGATCTCGGGGCCGGTCGTGGCCTTGTGAATGGCCGGGTTCGCGGGGTTCACAAACTGGCCGGCGATGATGCTGTTGGGGGTCTCCTTCTGCAACTCTTCGGCCTTGGCGATAGCGCCCTTCATTCCTTTGGAGCCGTCGGTGAGCACGAGCTGCGCACCGTATGCCTGCATCAGCTTGCGGCGCTCGACGGACATGGTCTCGGGCATGGTGATGATCACCTTGTAGCCGCGGGCGGCCGCCACCGAGGCGATGCCGACGCCGGTGTTGCCGCTCGTGGGCTCGATGATGGTGTAGTCGCCGCCACGCACGAGCTTGCCTGCCTTCTCGGCCTCGTCAATCATGTTCTTGGCGACGCGGTCTTTAACGGATCCGGCGGGGTTGAAGTATTCCAGCTTGACGAGCACGCGGGCCTTGAGGTCCTCATCGGCCTCAAAGTGAGTGAGCTCCAGAAGCGGAGTGTGGCCGATAAGCTGATCGATGGATGTGTACACATTGCTCATGGTGAACCTCCAAAGTGTTCAAATGACTGGATACCGTGTGGTTTTACGGTGTGTGTAGCAACGAAACCCACAAACCTTATGGGTTGTTCGTTTTGCTGTTGGCAAGCATAGTAGGCACTAAAGCCTAGTAATGCAATAGGAAATAGAAGATTATTACGAGTCGATTAACCATCTTGACGGGAATAGGTATTTTCAAAACCAATATTTCGGCTAGAATTTCTACGAATTAAAAGACCGAAAGGCAGCAATATATATGTTGGTTTCCACAAAGGGCAGATATGCCCTGCGCGTTATGGTCGACCTGGCCGAGCACCAGGCGGCAGGCCGCATTCCCCTCAAAGAGATCGCCGCGCGTCAGGGGATTTCGGAGAAGTATCTGGAGAACATTTTGGCCACACTCGTGCGCGCCAATATGCTCTCGGGCATGCGCGGCAAGGGCGGTGGTTACGTGCTCACGCGCCCGCCCGAGCAGTACACGGTGGGCGAGATTCTGCGCCTGACCGAGGGTAGTCTGGCACCGGTCGCCTGCCTGGATGGCGACTGCAAGGGTTGTTCGCGCTCTGACGAGTGTCCCACACTCGATGTGTGGAAGAACCTGGACAAGCTCATCAACGACTACCTCGATGGCGTGACGCTCGATACGCTCGTCGCCCCCAGCGAGGGCTACGACTACGTCATCTAGCCCCACCTGCTATTGGGGGACGGGGTAGAAATGGTAGATTTTCCTGCCCTCTGAGGCTCGACAAATGGCAAGGCCGCCCATCGTTGCGATGGACGGCCTTCGTTTTGGCGTGTTGTGGCGGTCCGTATCCGGTCGCTTTAGTTCCGGGCGATGCTGTCGAGAATGCTGCGCATGATGGATACCAGGATGCTGCCCATAAACGCCGATCCAAAGCTGGCGATGGAGATACCCGCGCCCAGCAGATTGACCGACAGGTAGCTGGCCAGCTCGAGCATAAAGCTGTTGACCACAAGCTGAAAAATACCAAGCGTGATAATAGTGAGTGGCAGCGAGATGACCGTCAGGAACGGCTTAACGAGCGAGTCGACGATGTTGAGGAACAGTCCCACGAAGGCAAAGCAGACCCAGGCGTCGGCCATGCCGAAGGGCTGAATGCCGGGGACGAGAAACGTTGCGATCGCGATGGCGATTGAGGTCAAAAGCCAGTTGAGCATAAAGCGCATGGTGTGAATCCTTTCTTGCGCATGGCGTGGTGAGGGAGCGTGAGAGGCACATGCCTTTGCAACTCGGACAGATGCTCGGGCACGGCTCTGTTTGGCCGCCCATTGTCTCAAATATTCGTGGAGCTTACGTGCGCATTCGGTTTCAAAACGGCGTTCGTCCTGAAAAACGCGCCGCTGGCAGAGAGTCTTGTCGCTTTAGTTTGGTGGTGTGCTACACTGCTACGGGCAAAAGCCACAGGCGTTGCCCTATTGCATAGAACGGGCGAACGATGCCCGATGTCAGTATCAACTTCGATGCCTTATGGCGGGTTTGGCGGTGATCGATGAATATCGAGAACATGTTTGACAAGCCTGATGTCAAGCAGCTGGTCCACGCATTTAGTCTTTTGGATGACGAGAAGGATATCCAGGCGTTTTTGACCGATATCTGCACGCCGCGCGAGATCTGCGATCTTTCGCAACGTCTGCAGGTTGCGCGTTATCTGGATGAGGGCGAGCCTTATGTTGAGGTTCAGGCCCGCACCGGCGCTTCGTCCACTACGGTGAGCCGCGTGTCCAAGGCACTCAACGGCGAGTACGGCGGCTATCGCAAGATCCTCATCAAGCTGGAGGATGGCGAGTAGGCCAGCGGTAAAAACGAATTGCGCAGAACCGTCCCTTCGGGGGCGGTTTTTTGATCCTTTGGGGACGGAGGAAAACGGATCACTGGGTTAGACTGACCTCCTCGGTGATCCATTTTCCTCCGTCTCCAAGGGGTCAAATCTGTTGGCGTGGGGCAAATCTGTCCGCGCGGGCGGGTAGGATGAAAGCATTGAATATTGCGAACGGTTTGAGTGGAGGACCATGCCTGTTCGAATCTATACCACCAACGCCGGCGCGGATTTGAGCGATGCCGAGGCGGCGCTGCTTGCCGACCTTATTGCCCGCCACGGGCGTGCCGTGCTGCTGGCGCCAACGTTTGCCGAGCTCGACCTGTGCCGTCATGATGCGGCGGAAGCCGGCGTTTCGCTGGGTATTGACTACAAGACGCCTACATCGTGGCTTCGCTCGCTTTGGGAGCTTTTGGGCGACGGGCGCGGTTTCGTCGACAACCTGCAGCGCCAGATGCTGTTTTCGGACATGGTAGCGCGTCTCGACGACGCCGACCTGCAGCCGCTTTCGCGCAGCCAGGGCACGGTGCGTATGCTCGCGCGTATGGCTCGCGATGTGCTGCCGGGTGTGGCAGGGACAGGTGCCGAGCGTTGCTGCGACAACGTTTGCAAGCCCAAGCCCAAAAGCGACGCCGAGGCTCGCGTGTTTGAACTTTTGTGCGCCTATGCGCGCGGTTTGGACCGTCGAGATATGGTCGAGCCCTGCGAGGCGGCTGACATTATGGCCGGCGCTTTGGCCGACAACCTGCCGGGGTGCGCCCGCGCCGTTTGCGTGCGCGGCGTCACGTCATTTACGTATAGCCTGCTCGAGCTGCTGTCCGCCGTGGCAAACAACGGGGGAGAGGTTGTCGTGCTGCTTGCCCGCGAGCAAGCGGCGATGCGCGAGGAGCTTGCCGCGGCATTTGATGTCCGCGGTGTGCTGTTTGAGATCGCGCCGCTGGGGGAGGGCGCCGCCGCGCCCCAGACTGCCTCCAAGTCCGCTGCTCAGCCTGCCTTTATTGAGGTCGCCGGCCCCCATGCCCGTGCCCATGCTTATGCGGACGTCATCGATAAGTTGGTGAAAGCGCACAAGGAGTCCAAGGACGATAAAGTTGCTGCAACACCCGCCGACCCCGTACGCGTGCTCGTTGTTTCTGCCCGGGCACCCCAGCTGTTCGGCGAGCTTGCCGCTCGTTTGGCGGCGCGCCACGTTGCTGCCGAGACGGCCGAGTTCACGGCGTTTTCCCAATCCATTGCGGGCAGGCAGTTCACGGCGCTCGCCAACCTGATCGAGCGTATGAAGGCCGCCGACGAAGGGGCAGCTTCTAAGACTGAGTGGTGGCCCGCTCCGGAGCTTACCGACTGGATTTACAGCCCGCTTTCGGGTGCCGACGCCGCCAGCGCGCGCACGTTCGATAAGAATATGCGTCTTTCGCGCAGCAAGACTACCGCGGGCGTTAAGAGCCTGCTGCAGAGCGTCCAAGGCCAGGTGAGGGGCGCGCGCAAGGCGGCGAGCGACGAGAACTGGTTTAAGAACGTGCCGTGTGTGGTTTCGGACGTGTTCCAGGCGCTGTGGCGCGACAAGCCCGTGACGGCGCTCAAGGCCATGCTTGCCGTTGCCGAGGTACTGCCCGATCGCGCGCTTGGTGGTCTCGACGGTCAGGCCCGTCGCCAGGCGGAGGTGGCCCTGCTGCGCCACGCGATCGACATCCTTATGAACGATGCTCGCGCGCTCGACGTGTCGCAGGCCGCGACCGTGCCCGTGCTCGATGGCATTCGCACCAAGGTGGACAAGCGTAGCACCGCCTACGATTACGAGACCTACGAGGTTGACCGTGCGCCACGTGCCCAGGTTCGCTTTGCTTCGCTTGCCGATGCGGCGGCTCTGCGCCCCGGCAGCTACGATGCCGTGCTGTTTGCCGATGTCGATCTGGACAGCTATCCGCTCTCACACGAAGAGGGGCCGCTGACCACGCTGACGGCGAGCCTCGGTCGCGAGGGCGTGACGCTTGAGCCTGCGGCCTTGCTGCGCGCACGCTTTGGCCGCGCGATGCAGGCGGCACGCGGCCTCGTTGTGCTCGCCCGCGTGACCCACGATCGCCAGGCGCGCGAGTGCTATCCGGCTGCCGTGTGGACCGAGTTGCGGGCGCATGCCGAGGCCGCTGGCGCCGCCAAGGTTGCGTGCGTGGGCGAGGGCAGTATCGTCGCCGATTTTGATCCAGCGGCCGGCGAGGGCATCGAGTGCAAGCGCGTCGCGTGCGAGGCTCCTCAGCATTTGAGTGAAGCGGCTGTGCCGTATCTGGTCCTGCGTCGCCGCGATGGCGAGGGCGAGAACGCGCCGCTCGTGCCGCGTCTGACGTCCGCCTCGCAGATCGAGGCGTATTCGACGTGCCCGCTGTGCTGGTTCGTGTCGTATCGCGTCAAGCCCCAGTCGATCGACGCTGGCTTTGGCAACATGGAGAAGGGCAACTTTGTCCACGATGTGCTGGAGCATCTGCATGCCCGCCTGCCCCAGGAGGGCATGCAGCGCGTGACGCCCGAGAATCTGCCGCGCGCTCAGGAGCTGCTGCGCGAGGTCTTTGACGAGACGTTGGCCGAGCACGCCGGCAAGCGAGGCACGGAGGGCCCGCTGGTGCCGCTCTCTGCGGTGGAGGAGCGCCAGGTGGCCGAGATCTTGCCGCAGCTGGAGGGCGTGCTTGCCTACGAGTCCGAGGCACTTGCCCCCTTTGCTCCGCGCTACCTGGAGTTCGCCTTCAACGAGCTCAAGGTCGAGTATGCCGGTTGGCCGCTTGGCGGGCGCATCGACCGCGTGGACGTGGACGCCGAGAATCGTGCCGTGGTGATCGACTACAAGCATCGCACGGGCGTTGAGGAGTTTAAGCTCGCCGACCCTACGGTGCGCGACGAGGAATCGGGCACGGCGCCCATCGACGATCCGCGCTGGTTGCCGCCACATACCCAAACGCTCATCTACGCCCAGGCCATGCGCCGGGCGCTGGATTTGGACACCCGCGCGGCGCTCTACTTTTCGACCAAGGGCGGCAAGCCGGCGTTGCGCGGTGCCGCGAGCGCCGAGCTGCTCGAGGAAGAGCGCGGCGACGGTCGCATCCCGGGCCTTAAGAAAGGTTTCCCCGGCGAGGGTGGCAGCATGGACTTCGACGCCCTGCTCGATCGCGTGGAGGCCGGCATCGCCGAGCGCCTGCGCGAGCTCGAAGCAGGCAACGTTGCCGCCGTCGACCCGACGTCGGCTCAGGCCGCGCATGCGCGCTGCTCGTATAACCACGAAGGAACGTTTGTAAGGAGGGACGTGTAGGCCATGGATCTTTCGACTTTGATGCCGCAACAGCTGCAGATCGTCAAAACGCTCGACCGTCCGCTGTTTGTCTCGGCGGGCGCCGGTTCGGGCAAGACCTTTACCCTCACGCGCCGCATCGTCTACGCGCTCTCGCCCGAATCCGGTCCGTTCGTTGAGCATCTGGACCAGGTGCTCGCCATTACCTTTACCAAAGATGCCGCTGCCGAGATCCGTGACCGCGTGCGCCGTGCGCTTATCGACGAGGGCATGGACGAGGAAGCGCTGACCGTCGACGACGCGTGGATCTCGACCATTCACGGCATGTGCTCGCGTATCCTGCGCGCGCACGCGCTGGAGCTGGGCATCGACCCCGAGTTTACGGTGCTCACCGATACCGACGAGCTTATGGATCAGGCAGTTGAGCATGTGCTGGCCCGCGCGACGGCGCCCGATGCCGCCCCCGAGCTCGCGGCATCGCTCAAGGCCCTCTACGCCTGGTATCCCATGGCGGGCGAGGGCGGCCCCTTTGGCGCCGGCACCACCATTAAAGGCCTGGTGCGCGACCTGTTGGAGCTATCGAGTCAGCTGCCGGGCGGCATGGACGATGTGCGCGTGGCGCGCGGCCAGGCCGATACCTCGGCACTCGCCGATGCCTATCGCGCGGCGCTGGGCGCAAGCAAGGCCGCGACCGAGAAGGCGCAGATGGCGCTCGATGCCATCGACGCGTTCGAGACGAGCGGCAAGACCATGGCCGATGCGGCGCGACTCATGATGTCGTGCACCATGCCGCGCGCGAGCAAAGCGTTCCCCAAGGAGCAGGTCGAGCTGCTCAAGGCCGAGGCCGCCGATGCGTTTATCAATATCGTGCTCGCTTGCGGTGGTCCCGCGCTCGATGCGCTGGTGGGCTTGGCCCGCTCTGTAGAGGCTGAGTACCGCGCGCTCAAGGCTGCCCAGTCCGCCCTCGACAACAACGACCTGCTGCGCATGGCCTACGAGGCCCTGCGCGATTACCCGGCTATTCGAGCTGCCTATGAGGGCCGCTTTAAGATGGTCATGATTGACGAGTTCCAGGATACCGACCAGATGCAGGTCGATTTGATTCGTTACCTGACCGGTGCGGGGGAGCGTGCGCTGTGCACCGTGGGCGATGCGCAGCAGTCGATCTATCGTTTCCGTGGTGCCGAGGTCGAGGTCTTCCGCCGCCAGGAGCGCAAGGTGGGATCGACGACGGCGTCCGAGGCGACTGCCGTGGCCGACGCCCCTGCTGGCGAGCTCGTTAAACTTGTGCGCAACTTCCGCAGCCATGACGAGGTACTGCGTTACGTGGCACGCGTCTTCGACGGCGATGACGGTGGCCTGATGCAGGGCTTTTTGGACCTTGAGGCAAGTAACGGCCGCAAGGATACGCTGGTGGCAGACGCCTCGCGCCGCCAGGCCCTCTTTGTTGCCGGCGGCAGTACGCAGGAGCGCACGCAGGCCAAGGCCCGCGCGATCGCGGAGCGGTTCCGCGCGCTTGCCGATGCCGGCCAGCCCCAGGGTGGCATGGTGCTGCTGCTGGGCCGCATGACCAACGCCGACGTCTACGCCCAGGCTTTCCGCGACCAGGGGCTCGACTGCGTGATCGCAGGCGGCTCAGTCTTTGCCCAAGCTGCCGAGGTGCAGACGGTGCGCGCCCTAGTCTGCGCGCTCGCCAACCCGGCCGATACGGCGCAGGGCCTTATGCCGCTGCTCGCCTCGCCGATGTTTGCGCTCGGTGCGCAGGAGTTCTTGGCACTGGCGACCAAGCTCGACGAGCAGACGGGCGAGACGTCGCGCCGCAATATCGATGTGGGCATCATGAGCGATTTTGATGTACCGGGCTTGCAGGACCTGCCGCTCGTGACGCGTGCCCGCGAGGTGCTGCGCTATGCACTGCGTCGCGTGGGGCGCGATTCGTTCGCCGCCATCGCGCGTGACGTGGTCAATGCTTCCGGCTGGTTCGTGCACCTGGCACAGCGTGGCCCCGAGGGCAAAGCCATTGCCGCCAACGTGCTCAAAGCGCTCGATGCCGTGGCTGAGGCTGAGGCCGAGTTTGGTAACTCGCCGCGCTCCATTGCGCTCGCCTTCGACCGCTTTTTGGCGGGCAAGGAGGCTCCGGGCGCACTCAACGAGGAGGGTGACGGCGCGGTACGCATCATGACGGTGCATGCGTCCAAGGGCCTGGAATATCCGGTCGTGGCGGTCGCCGAGTGCTTTGGCGTGCGTAAGTCCTCGGGTGCGGCACAGATGGGTCGCGTCGAGGGCGGAGCGCAGGTCGTGGCACTGCCGGCACGCTTCGACGGCGTTAAGCTCGCCGACGGTACCTTTGTGAAGGGCGACGACGTCAAAAAGCAGTTTGAGCATGCGTTTAAGGGCAAGGGTACGTCGCTGTGGTTGCCGCCGGAGCTCATGGAGGACGTCTGTGCGACGGGTTCTCCCGCCGAGGCATTTGCCCGCCTGCGCAACGACGACCTGCAGCTTTCGCTCGAGGAGCGGGCTCGTCTGCTCTACGTTGCCATGACGCGTGCGCGCGAGCTGGTTATTCTGGCAATGGATGCCGGCGTGAGCCGTGGCAAGGTATGTGCGCCGACCTTCGACGTCGAGACCGATCTGACCTACGACGTGCTGCGCCGCATCCTGCCGACCGACAGTCTGGACATGCCGCAGCTCGATAGCGACCGTTTGGTGTTCGACAACTCCAAGCCGGGTGATTACGAGCTCATCTCGCTGGCGGATTTTACGTTTGGTGAGCAGACGTTTGAGGCCAACGCTTCGCTGGATGCCGAGGGCAGGCTTGTTCGCGGCGATGTCGATGTCGCTGATAATGCTGCGCGCTCAACTGTGCCCGGTCCTGCCGACCCCGAGCCCGATGCGTTTGAGCTCGTGTATCCCCAGGCGGTGGGCGTGCGCATGGGCACCTGCCCGTATCCGGCGCGCGATTCGTACAGCTACTCGTCAATTGCCGCGGCGCTGCATGCCGAGTCCGAGGACCGTGCCGCCGAGGCACATGTGCCCATGGACGAGGCTGGCGATGATGCGGAGTCGGATGGCTCGGAGATGACGGATGCGGACGTGGCTGCTGTCGAGCCCGCCGGCAATCCCATGGCGCTGGGCTCGGCCTTCCACGCTGCCTGCCAGTGGCTCATCGAGATGGGCGCCGATGCGCTGCCCGCCGAGCGTGCCGACGCCCTGGCTCGCCTGTGGCGCCTGACGCCGGAACAGCGCGAACGCTTCGACGTTGCCCTGGATCGCTGGCTCAAGTCGGCGGTCCGTGCCAAGCTGCTTGCCTGGCCGTGCGTTCGTGCCGAGGTGCCGTTCTTTTCGCTGGGCTGCGAGGATGAGGACATCGCTCGCTACGCTGCATATGCCGAGGGCGCCATCGATGCTTTGGCGACGAACCCGGCGGATTCGTCACGCGCGCTGGTCATCGACTACAAGACGGGCGGCACACCGGACGAGACGCCGGAACAGCTGCAGGAGAAGCACGCCCTGCAGGCGCGCGTTTACGCTGATGTTCTGCACAAGGCGGGCTTTGAGGCAGTGACCGTCAAGTTCGTCCGCGTGGAGCAAGTCGACCCCGCCAACCCGTGCGAGCCTCAGGTGGTCACCTACAGCCTCTAGCCCTCAATAACTTGCGGTGGAATACGGACTGTTTTGGCCAAAAAAGCCGCCAAACAGTCCGCATTTCACCGCAACGCATGGGAGAGCCTGGGGCGGTACAATGGCTCGAACGGTTCAAACGAATAAGGAGCCATCATGCAGCTCGCCAAAACGCTTAAGGTGACGCCGGAGGAGCTTTTTGACGCTCTGGCGGGGTCCATCATGCAGGATATCGAGAACGCCACGGGCAAGCGTCCCAGCCGCAACAAGCTCAACGGCTATAAGTACGAGAAGCGCCCATACCGCAAAAGGTAAGGTGACTCTTCATCGGAAACCGTGAACACTTCAGGCTTCGAGTCAGTAGCGAACAGCCCGACAAAAAATGTTGTTGGAAGTGCCAAATGAATAAGAATGCCGCTACGCAACTGCGCATCTATTCCGCCTTTTTCGTTCTCGCGGGATTTGTTTTAAATCGGGGAGTGTTTCTACTTTTCCTTGCGGATAAAGGAATGTCTGTCACGGAAATCGCGCTTTATCAAGCCCTGTACAACATTGCAACGGTCGTCCTCGAGCTGCCAACAGGGCTGGTAGGCGATTTCTTTGGAAAGAAGTTCTCGATTCAAGTGGGCGTTCTGCTTCTTTTCTTCCATACGGCTGGCATGCTGTTGCTCTCAGGCCCCTTTCTCGTCGCGCTTTCCCTTGTCGAGGCACTCGCCTACTCCCTTCAATCGGGATCCGAACAAGCACTTTTATATGAAATTGCCCGAAATGCCGGTCAAGGAGAGCGCTTCCTCACCATCAACGCTCGGCTGCTTGCCGCGCAATCAATCGCGACGGGAGTGGCAATCGTACTTGGATCATTCATTGCCCAAGTATCTTGGAGTGCCCTCTACGTATGCGTTTCCGTTTTCTATCTCCTGCAGCTTTTCCTTCTGTATCCCATTGAGAGGATGGAAACGACCCATTCCAAAAACTCTGGGGAGGAAAGGTTTGACGTAGCCAAGATCTTCAGACGCGAAACCTGGAGCATTGGAGAATCCGCTTTTGCGGTGTTGCTTCTTCTAATCGGCACAAGCATGCTCGATGGATTCTATGGGAGTTATTACAACTTGAATCAGTTGGTATTCGACGCATTTGATGCTCCCGTCTCCATAATAGGAATCTTTTTCGGTGCATCCTATGCAGTAAATGCGACGGCCTACATTGCAGCAGATTTCTTCTCATCGCGTTTCGGGAAAAGAAATACCATGCTCGGCTCGATGCTAATCGAGGCCGGTCTTTTCATGATTCTTCCGTGGTTCGCTTCAAATCCGCTGTGTTTGTTTGGCCTTAGCATGGTGCTTTGTTTTCTCCCAGAAGTGGTGTACATCACTTCGGAAAACTTAATCCAAGACGCGATAGCGGACGATCTCCGCGCGACGATCCTTTCCGTCGCGTCTCTGGTAAGGGCTCTCTTTTCTGCAATGTTTTTCTCCATATTTGGATATGTGTTGGGGTTATATCCCATTCAGATAGCGCTCGGTGTTATTGGCGCAATCGCGATAGCAATTACCGCCGTTGTTTCTTTAAATGCAGGCGCGCGTCTATTCGGATGTTCTGCACAAGGCGGGCTTTAAGACGGTGACGGTCAAGTTCGTCCGCGTGGAGCAGTCCGATCCCTCCAACCCCGCCGAGTCCCAGGTGGTCACCTACAACCTCTAGCTCACCAGGGCCGTCCGCACGCCCAGTCTCCCCATAACTTGCGGTGAAATAGTTCCTGTTTTACGGCCCAGCTGGCTCCAGCAGGAACTATTTCACCGCAACTCAGAATCAGTCGGGGGTGCGGATTACGCGGATGAAGTTGCCAATCAAGGGTGCGGATTACGCAAATTTACACTTGACGTTCATCTCGGGTGGGCCTATAAATACATGTGATGGGTTGTTATCCCTTTGGGGAGCATGGCCATCCGGATTCCGTTCGTTATTCAATTGCACATATTTTCGGGTGTCACTTTAGGGCATGACCGTAGGCAAGTAGGGTGCTGCTTTCTGCCGAGGTCATGCCCTTTTTGTTCAGCTCCGAATGAGTGCCCTATCATCAAGAGAGGAGGTACATCGATATGCTGGCGATCAGAAAGCTCAACAATAACGCCGTGATTTGTCGAGATAGTCGCGGTCGCGAGGTCGTGGCGCTCGGCAAGGGTGTCGGCTTCGGTGGTGACTTCCCCCGGGAGCTCGCGATGGACCATATCGAGCGCACGTTCTATAGCATCGATGCCGAGGGGCAGCGTATCATGCAGGATCTTCCTGCCGATGTGGTGCTGTTTACGGCAAAGATCATGGATATTGTAGAGAACGAGCTGCCTTACGAACTCAGTCCCAACGCCGTGCTCATCATGGCCGACCATATCGCCTTTGCGATTGCGCGGCAGAGGAAGGGCATTCGTTTTGATATGCCCCTTACCTATGATGTGCAGCAGCTTTATCCGCTGGAATACAAAATCGGCCGCTACATTACCGCGCGCGTGCGGCAGGAGTTGGGCGTCGAGCTGCCGCGCGAAGAGGTGGCAAGCATCGCCATGAATCTGGTCAATGCAAAGACTGGGGCAGAGGTTACTGTGGCAAGCGATCGCGCCCAATCGTTTGAGCGCCTGCTCAACGATGTCACTGATATCGTCGAGTACGATTTCCGTACCATCATCGATCGGGAGTCTTTTGAGTTCTCACGGTTTGCGACACACGTGCAGTATCTGTTCAAGCGTATCAAGGGTAACGATAGCCTCAGCAGCGCCAATTTGCCGCTTTATGCGAATTCGCGCGAGGAGTTTCCCGAGCTTGCGCAATGCATCGACCACATCTGTACCTATATGAAGCGGGAATGGCATACGGAGCTCACCGACGAGGAGAAGCTTTACTTCATGCTCCATGTCAACCGTATCTGTACGAAGGCGGAATCCGGCACAGCCGGACGCTGACAACCCAGGCCAGAAGGATTGTAACCTGTGTTAGGGCAGGGCATGACCTCCGAAAGTACGAGAACCATCTCGTGCCACGACGATTCGTGGCGTAAAAGGAGGAATGATGACTAACTATCAAAAACTCGCCCAAAGAATCATCGAAGAGGTGGGCGGCAAGGCGAATGTTTCAAGCGCGACGCATTGCATGACGCGTCTGCGCCTCGTTCTTAAGGACGAGGGGCTTGCAGATGACGCCAAGCTCAATGCGATTCCCGAAGTGATTAGCGTGGTGCACGCTGGCGGCCAGGTGCAGCTCGTAATCGGGCCGACCGTCGACAAGGTCTACGACGCGGTATGCAGGGAAGGCGGCTTTGAAGTCCAGACGGCGATTGATGAAGATCTGGACGCAGCAGAGAGGCTTCCCTGGAAGGAGCGGTTCGCTCCGAAGCGCATCGGCAATCTGATTCTCGATGCGGTGAGCGGCTCTATCGCTCCCATTCTGCCCGTGTTCTGCATCGCGGGTATCTTCCGCATGTTCACCATTTTGCTTGGTCCGGAAGGCGCGGGCCTTCTAGCCGCGGAGGGCAGCATGTACCGGCTCTTCTCCTTGGTGGGAGACGCGGCATATTACTTCCTGCCGATCTTCGGTGCCTATGCGGCGGCCAAGAAGTTCCAGACGAGTCCTGTGCTCGCGCTCATGACGGCTGCTATTATGATTCATCCGAGCATGCTCGCTATCGTCGAGGAGGGCGCTCCGTTCGACGTCTACGGCATCCCCATGACGCTGGTGAATTACACACAGTCGGTGCTTCCCATCATCCTCATCGTGTGGATTCAGTCCTACGTAGAGGGGCTTATCAAGAAGCATTGCCCTGACATGCTGCGCATCCTCGTGATTCCAGTGGGGACCATGCTCATCATGCTGCCGCTTGCACTCTGCGTCTTCGGCCCCGCCGTCTCCTTCATTATGGGCATCATCGCCGATATCATCATCTGGCTCGGCGCGAACGCCGGTCCGCTGTGCGGTCTGGTGGTCGGTGCGACGTGGAACCTCGTGATCGCTACCGGCATGCATGTGCCGATTCTCACCGCTATGATGCCCGGCTGGCTTGAGGTGGGCTATGACGCCGTGTGCACTCCGGGTACGACGGTGGTTGTTTACGTGACGCTTGCGGTCGCGCTCGCCTACGGCATCCGTGCAAAGGGCAAGGCTAACCGTCAGCTCGGTTGGACTACCTTCGCTACCTATGCGCTCGGCCGCGTATCCGAGCCCATCATTTACGGCATCCTCTTGCGCGATAAGAAGGCGCTCGCTTGGTCGATGATCGGCGGCGCGGCCGGCGGCCTTGCATGCGGTCTGCTCAACGCGCGCATCTTCGTCTTCTCGGGAGTCGGCTTCCCGTGGATGAACGTCATCAAGTTCAGCCAGGACATCATTCCGGGCGCCATCAGCTGCGCGATTGGCTTTGCGGTGACATTCGCCCTCTGCATGGTCTTTGGCTTCGACAATCGCGAATCGGGCGAGAAGGAAGCCGAGGAGGCCCTTGAGGCTTAAGCGCTGCATCTAGAAGGGTGCCTTAGCGCAACGAGTCTCTTCTCGGAACTGGGGCCCCATGAACCCGGACGGGCGCCGCTGCATGGTGGTGCCCGTTCGCACTAAAAGCAAGATAAGGAGGACTCCCATGCCATTGCGTTCTGATTTTCTCTGGGGCGGCGCGCTTTCCGCCAACCAGTGTGAGGGTGCCTGGGACGAGGGCGGGCGGGGGCTCGCCAACGCGGATCTTCTGCCGTACGGGCGGGACCGTCTCGCCGTCATCAGGGGTGACGACGTTCCGCTCGAGCCGCTGTCCGACCATTACTACCCGGCCCAACAGGCCATCGATTTCTATCATCATTACCGCGAGGACATCGCGCTCTTCGGCGAGATGGGCTTCAAGGCTCTGCGCCTCTCCATCGCATGGAGCCGTATATTCCCCAACGGGGATGACTCCGAACCCAACGAGCAGGGCCTCGCGTTCTATGAGGATGTGTTTCGCACCTGCCTCGAACAGGGCATCGAGCCGGTGGTGACGCTCAGCCACTATGACGTGCCCATGCATCTTGTTACGGCATACGGCGGTTGGCGCAACCGCGCTCTCGTGGGCATGTTTGAGCGCTTCGCTCGCACTGTGTTCGCACGTTACCGCAATCAAGTGCGCTCTTGGCTCACGTTCAACGAGATCAACATCATGACCTCTGCGTGCTTCATGGCGGCAGGCATCGTGTTTGATGAGGGGGAGGACCGCTACGTCTCCGTTCATAACGCGGTGCATCACGTGCTCGTGGCGAGTGCTTGCGCGGTGCGCGCCTGCCATGAGATCATCCCTGGTGCGCAAATCGGCTGCATGCTCAATGCGGGTATTTTCTATCCTGCTACCTGCAACCCTGCCGACGTTAAAACGGCTCAGGACGAGAATCGCAAGCACTATATGTTCACCGACGTGCAGGTGCGCGGCCACTATCCGTGCTACATGCTCACGGAGTATGAGCGTCAAGGGTTCGCGATTCCTTGGGCGGAGGGCGATGAGGAGGTCCTTGCGCAGAATCCGGTGGACTTCGTGGGCTTCTCTTACTACTCGACGCGCGTGGCGCAGGCAAACACCGAGGGGCAGTTCGACTCCAATCTACTCAAGAGTGCCCCCAACCCTTACCTCAAGATGGAGCCATGGGGCAGATTCATCGATCCCGCAGGGCTGCGCATCACCATGAACGACATATACGACCGGTACGAAAAGCCGCTCTTTATCGTGGAGAACGGTCTCGGAGCCCCGGATGAGCCGGATCAGAACGGCTTTGTGGATGATGGATACCGTATCGATTACCTGCGCGAGCACATCCAGGCTATGAAGGACGCCGTCGAAATCGACGGGGTGGACCTCCTGGGCTACACGTGCTGGGGACCGATCGATCTGGTTTCGGTCGCAACGGGCCAGATGCGCAAGCGCTACGGTTTCATTTATGTCGACCTCGATGACGAAGGACACGGCACACGTCGGCGCAGCAAGAAAAGATCGTTCGAGTGGTATCGCAAGGTAATTGCCTCAAACGGCGAGGACCTGAGCTGAGCTTTCCTCAGGGGCCGGACCGCGACATGGGGTCGCGGTCCGGCCCCTTTGCGACGAATGAAGCAATCAGGTCAAAGCAGCTAAAAAAGACACGTCCCAAAAAGACTGCCCGTGTTGGTTTGGCTAGGTTCGGGTGCTGTCCGTGCCGTGCGGTAAAATCGTTCAGTCAGAACACGAACCTGCATCGGAGCTCATCACATGGCATTCGTCCATCTGCACAATCACACTGTTTTCTCCATGCTCGACGGCGCAACCCGTATCCAGGATATGGTCAACCGTGCCGTTGAGCTTGGCATGCCCGCCGTGGCCATTACCGATCACGGCTACATGTATGGCGTGCCCGATCTGGCGCTGGCCTGCGATGCCGTCAACCACAACACACCCGAGTACAAAACCTGGAGCCACGACAAGGCCTTCTTGGAAAAGGACCGCCGCGACGAGCTGGTGGAGCCCGATCCCGAGGAAAACCCGCGCGAGCATGCCCAGTATGTGAAGGACATGGCCATGTGGGACGAGAAGGGCAACATCGACGAGCTCAAGCCGCCCCTGGTCATCAAACCCATCTTTGGGTGCGAGGTTTACTTTACGCCGGACGAGACGCTCGCCCGCGACCATAAGCCCGAGCTCTACCACATGATCCTTCTGGCCAAGGACCAGGAGGGCTACGTCAACCTGATGCAGACGGTCTCCGAGGCCGCCGTGCAGGGCTTTTACTACAAGCCGCGCGTGACGCTCGACAACCTACGCCGCCACGCCAAGGGCATGATCTGCACCAGCGCCTGCATCGCGGGCATCATCCCCAAATACATCGACCGCGGCGACATGGAGGGCGCCATCAAGTGGGCCGAGACCTTCCGCGATACCTTCGAACCCGGCGACTTTTACATCGAGATTCAGGAACACGGCATCACCACCGACAACGGCCTGACCGATGAGCAAATGGACCGCACGCTCATCGATATCGCCAAGCAGGTGGGTGTCAAGGTCATCGCCACCAACGACTTCCACTACCTGCGCCGCGAGGACGCGCCGGTGCAGGACGTCATCATGTGTATTGGCATGAACGCCAAGGTCGATGACCCCAACCGCATGCGCATGACCGGCTCGGAGTTTTACATGAAGACCGAGGAGGAGATGCGGGCGATGTTCCCGTATTGCCCCGAGGCCTGCGACAACACGCTCGAGATCGCCGACAAGTGCTACGTTGAGCTGGACTGGGACTCCATCATCCTGCCGCGCTTCCCGCTGCTCGATCCCGGCGAGACGCACGAGAGCCAGTTCCGCCGCGAGTGCGAGAAGGGCCTGCGCCAGCACTACGGCGACGACTGGGCCACGCGCGAGATTGGTGGCGTCAACATCAAAGAGCGCTTTGAGTACGAATACAAAGTCATCTGCGACAAGGGCTTTGCCGCCTACTTCTTGATCGTTGCCGAGTACGTGCAATGGGCCAAGGACAACGGCATCGGCGTCGGCCCCGGCCGTGGCTCGGCCGCCGGCGCTATCGTCGCCTACGCCATGAACATCACCGCGTTCGACCCGCTCGAGAACGGTCTGATGTTCGAGAGGTTCCTGTCCCCGCAGCGTACCGAGATGCCCGATATCGATATGGACTTCGACGATGAGCGGCGCCTCGAGGTCGTGGAGCACGTTCGCCAGCTCTACGGCCCCGAGAAGGTCGCCCACGTCATCACCTACTCGACCATTAAGGCCAAGCAGGCTATTAACGACGCCGCGCGCGTCCTGGACTACCCGGTCTACATGGGCCAGCGCCTGTCCAAGATGGTCTCGAGCGATCCCAAGGTCAAGCTCAAGCAGGTGCTCGAAAAGCAACCCGGCAAAGAGGATCTGTTTAACCCCGATTTTGCCGAGGCCTATAAAAAGGACGACGACGCCCGCCGCATCATCGACACGGCGCTCTCGATTGAGGGCCTTACCCGTGGCGAGGGTGTGCACGCGTGCGCCGTTCTGATCTGCCGCGACCCCGTCAACGAGCACGTACCCACCAAGCTCGACACCAAGGGCGGCGTCGAGATTACCCAGTACGAGGGTCATACCGTTGCCGACATGGGCCTGCTCAAGATGGACTTCTTGGGCCTGCGCACGCTGACGGTTATCTCTAAGGCCAAGGCAAACATCAAAAAGAACTTCGGCATCGACATCAAAGAGGAAGAGATCCCCTTTGACGACCCCGAGATCTTTAAGCTCATGGGCTCCGGCCATACCGCCGGCGTCTTCCAGGTCGAGTCCGCCGGCATGACGGCCACGATCAAGAACATGAAGCCCACCGAGTACAAGCACGTCGTGGCATTGATCGCTCTGTACCGCCCGGGCCCGCTGGGCGCCGGCATGGTCTCGTCCTACATCAACCGTATGAACGGCAAGGAGCCGGCCGTCTCCTACGACGACCGCCTGGACGACATCCTGGGCGAAACCTACGGCACCATGGTCTACCAGGAACAGGTTATGCTCATCTCCGTCGAGATGTGCGGCTTCTCCAAGGGCGAATCGGACTCGCGTATCCGTAAGCCCGTGGCTAAGAAAAAGATTAAGCTGCTCACGTCGACGGTGCTGCACTGGGAGGATGGCTCGGACGAGACCACCTACGACCACTGGATGAACGGCGCTATCAAGAACAACTACACGCGCGAGGTCGCCCAGAAGATTTGGGACGATGTTCTCGAGTTCGCATCCTACGCCTTCAACAAGTCGCACTCCGCCGGCTACGCCATCCTGGTTATGCAGACGGCGTGGCTCAAGGCGCACTATCCGCACGAGTACATGGCGGCCGTTCTGACGTCCTATACGGGCAAGACCGACAAGATCGTTCACTACGTCTCGGCGTGCCGTCACGACGGCATCCCCGTGCTGTCGCCAGATGTCAACGAGTCCGGTACCGAGTTCACGGCTACCAAGGAGGGCGTGCGCTTTGGTCTGGCCGGCATCCGCGGCGTGGGCACCGGCGTGGCGCAGGCGATTATCGCCGAGCGCGAGGCGGGCGGTCCGTTTAAGACGCTGCACGACTTTGTCGAGCGCGTGGACTCGAGCCAGGCCAACCGTCGCGTGATCGAATCGCTCATCAAGGCAGGCGCCTTCGACTCCACGGGGTATCCGCGTCGCCAGATGATGCACTTTGTGGACAAGAACAACCCCGAGAACATCATCGACGCCGCGATAAAGCGCCAGAAGGACCGCGCGAGCGGCCAGACCTCGTTCTTCGATATGTTTGGCGACGTTGAGGGCTCGGGCTTCGAGGTCAGCGTGCCCGATCCGGACGGCCAGGAATGGGACCGACACCTCAAGCTGAGCCAGGAGAAAGAGGTTCTGGGCATCTATGTCTCGGACCACCCGCTGCGCCCGTTTGAGTATGCACTAGCCAAGGCGCGCGACTTTTCGTTCTCGCAGATCGACACCGGCTACGAAGTTCAGAATCCTACGGGCGGCACCATCAACCAGGAGATTCCCGAGGGCAAGGCGCTGTGGTGGGCCGGCATGGTCTCGAGCGTGTCCAAGCGCGTGACCAAAAACGGTGACCCCATGGGCATCGTGCAGCTCGAGGACATGGAAGGCGAGGCCACCGTCGTCGTGTTCCCCAAGACCTATAAAGAGGCCGAGGGGTACCTGTACGGCGAGGTCGATCCCGAGACCGGCGCGCAGCTGTCCGATGCCTTTGTGCGCATTAAGGGCAAACTCGAGCGCTCGGACCGCGGCGACCAGATCATCGCGCAGGAGATCGTGCCGCTCGAGCTTAACGAGGAGAACAACAAGCCCAAGGTGTTTGAGGTCATGGTGCCCAACAGCCGCTTTAGCCAGGGCAATATGGCGCGCCTGGCCACGGTGCTCACCGCTAACCCGGGCGGCGACCGCGTGGAGATCTTTATCGAGCAGGTGGACGGGCGCGTGCTGCGTGCCGAGGTACCTGCCAAGGTCAACGCGCGCTCGATTCCGCTGCTGGCCGAGGCAAAGGCTATCGTGGGTAACCAAGGCAGAGTGACGGTTATCTAAAATGATTTTGCCGGGGTAGCTAATTTGGGACGGGGCTATTTTAGCTACCCTTTGGCTGACGGCGAATGAGTCGGGGTCGGAATACATCTCAACCGACATATGGGGGTAGCTAAAATAGCCCCGTCCCAAATTAGCTACCCTGTGTGGATTGGAGGAAGTGATGGCACAGGGGACGTTTGTGCAGGCGCTCCGGAAAGAGGCGGCGCTGAGCGGCACCTTTATGAAGGGCCGCTCGCTCATGCTCAACGGCGCCGTGCTGTCGATTGAGGACAGCGGCTCGCGCTTCTCCAAAAACGTGACGGTTGAGGGCTCGGTGCGCGGTTCGCGCGGCGACCTGTACAAGACGCACGTGGCGCTCGACATGGACGAGCACGAGGTGATTGACTACGACTGCGATTGCCCCGCCGCCTATCGTTACCCCGGTATGTGCAAGCACGCTATTGCCACGGCTCTGGCGTATTTGGATGCCAGCGGCGCCGAGCCCGTCGAAGGTTTGCGCACGCCGGTCCGCACGTTTACGGCGCAGCCGAAACAGCCCGTTCGCACCGCGCCCAAAGCGCCGGCCGTCAACCCCAACTTTCCCTTTCCGGCGCCCGTCCCCACGAGCCCCAGCCTCATGGCGGCGCTCTCCGATCTTTCGGACGCGCGCATGGATGAGCTGGCGAGCATGCGCCGCAAGCTTGCCGGTGCCGTTGATCCCGACGCCCCCAAAGCGGCGTTGGAGCCTTCGCTGGTGCCGTACTACAATCCGCTGTTCGCTGACCGCTTTAGCTGGGCGCTCGAGTTCCGCATTCGCTGCGGTTCGGTGTCCTACGTGGTCAAGGATATCGACGGCATGGCCGACGCCTATGTCCGAGGCGGTACGTTCTCGTACGGCAAGAAGCTCACGTTTGTCCATACGCCCGAAGCCTTCGAAGACGTGTCGACAAAGCTGCTCAACCTTGTCGTGACGACAGTTGCCTATCTCGATGACATCACAAGCTCGCGTTCGGCGTCGTACGACTTTGCACGCAGCGGTTTTGTCGCCGAGCGTCAGTTACCGCTGTCCGAGCATAGCATCGTATATGTGCTGGACCTGTTGCGCGGCAAGACTATCTCTTTTGAGCCCGCCTGGTCGCGGGGGACGACGACGCATCGCACCTATGACGTGGCGGTTGAGATGCCTCCGGAAGGGGCGGACGAGGCGCTGTCTAAGCGCCCACCGCTCCTTGCCGCCAAAATCGCGCCGGCGGCTGGTGGCAGCTACGATCTACGCCTGCCGGCCGATGCATACTGCTTTGCTTCGGGCGACGTTGCCTATCTGGTCGACACCCGCCGTGCGCGCCGTACCGATGTAGCGTTTGCCCAGCATGCGGCGCCGTTTCTATCGCGCTTGCTGCCCTGTCGCACGCCGGTCCATATCGCCGCCGAGCAGGTGGGGGAGTTCTGTCGTATGGTGCTGCCCATTTTGCGCGACTACACCGACCTTACCGCGCCCGCTGCGCTCGATACCGTGGCGCCCGAGCCGAGCTTTGCCATGGCGATTGGCGTCGACGATGGGCTCGTGACCTGCAAAGTTACGGTTACCTACGGCGACTGGTCGGCAGATCTCTTTAGTCTGGGCGCTCCGGGCAGCCCCTTCGAAGAGCGGCGCCCGGGCGTTCCGCCGCGCGACGAGGTGGCGGAGTTTCGCGTTATGGACACGGCGGCCCTGTACTTCGATTTCCACGAGGGCGGCCTAGCGTTTGAGGAACGCGATGACGAGAGCCTGTTCCACTTGCTGACCGAGGGCCTGTCTGCCCTGTCCGAGTTGGGCGAGGTCATGCTCAGCGACCGCTTGCGCCAGGTCTCGGTCCGCCCTGCGCCCAAGCTTTCGGTGCGTGCGACCGTCAAGAGTAACCTGCTCGACGTCGAACTGGGCGCGAGCGGCCTTTCGGCGGCAGACCTTGCCATCTATCTCGATTCGTACAAGCGTCATCAAACGTTTGCGCGCCTTACGTCCGGCGACATCATTCGCCTGGACGAGGGGGCGCGCGCCGCGTTTGGCCTTGCCGAGGACCTGGGTGTCGATGCCGTCGACCTGCTCGACGGCGTGTCGCTTCCCGCGTCGAGCACCCTGTTCGTCGATAGCATGCTCGCGCGCACGCCCGCGCTCGAGGCCGATCGCGACGCTGCGTTCCGCCGCACCGTCGAGCGCCTGGACACGCTCGGCAAGATGGACTTTACGGTGCCGGCATCGCTCAAGGCAACGATGCGCGGCTACCAGGTCGACGGATACCAGTGGCTCGGCTCGCTCGAACACCTGGGCCTTGGCGGCATCTTGGCCGACGACATGGGCCTGGGCAAAACGCTCCAGATGATCGCGCATATCCTGGCGCGCGTGGAGGCGGGGGACACCAAGCCCACGCTCGTGGTATGCCCGGCCTCACTCGTGTACAACTGGACTGCCGAGCTGGAGCGCTTTGCCCCGTCGCTCGATGTGTGCGCCATTGTGGGCGCCAAGGCTCAACGTCGTGTACAGATTGCCGGCGTGGCCGAGCATAACGTGGTCGTAACGTCGTATGACCTTATGCGGCGCGATATCGATGAGTACGTCGAGCAGGATTTTGCCCGCGTGGTGCTCGATGAGGCACAGTACATTAAAAATCCGCTCACGCAGGTGGCGCGCGCTGCCAAGCGCCTGCCTGCCGGCGTGCGCTTTGCCCTGACGGGCACGCCCATCGAAAACCGCCTGTCCGAGCTCTGGAGCATCTTCGACTTTTTGATGCCGGGCCTTTTGGGGACGCGCGAGTCGTTTGCCAAGCTCTTTGAGAGCCCCGTCGAGCATGCCGAGGGCGATAGCGCCGCTCGCCTGCAGGCGCTCGTGTCGCCGTTTGTGCTGCGCCGTGTTAAGGAAGACGTGGTGGCCGACCTGCCCGAGAAGATCGAGGACACCGTCATGGCACAGCTTACCGGCGAGCAACGCAAGCTCTACCTGGCCAACCAGGACCGCATCGCCCAGCAGGTGCAGCACCGCGAGGCTGGGGAGTTTAAGAAGGACAAGCTCAAGGTGCTCGCCGAGCTCACCAAGCTGCGCCAGATCTGCTGCGACCCGCATCTACACTACGAGGATTACAAGGCGGGGAGCGCAAAGCTCGATACGTGTATGGAGCTCGTGCACGGCGCACTCGACGGCGGGCATCGCATCCTGTTGTTCAGCCAGTTTACGGGTATGCTCGATATCATCGGTAAGCGCTTGGCCAAGGAGGACATCGCCTTCCTTAAGCTCACGGGCGCTTCGTCTAAGGAGAGCCGCGCCAAGATGGTCGCGCAGTTCCAAGCGGGCGAGGTCCCGGTCTTTTTGATTTCGCTCAAGGCGGGCGGCGTGGGCCTTAACCTGACGGCGGCCGACGTGGTCATCCACTACGACCCGTGGTGGAACGTGGCGGCGCAGGACCAAGCGACCGACCGCGCGCATCGTATTGGCCAGCAACATACCGTGACCGTGTACAAGCTCATCGCCAAGGACACGATCGAGGAGCGCATCATGCAGATGCAGGAGTCCAAGCGCGACCTGGTCAACAGCGTGCTCGGCGGCGACGGCATCTCGTCGGCGCTGTTTACCCGCGAAGATGTTCTGGCGCTGCTGGGCGGCGACGGATGCTAGCCTCGCTCGTTATGTGTTCATTTGCGATGCCGTGGATGGTTCGCTTGCCTTTGGGCATAAGAAGAATCGAGAACATCGGCACATCAGCAAAGGAGAACATCATGGCGAAATTCTTTAAGGACCCCGACGGCAAGCTCATTGCCGCCCTTGGCAACGACGTTGCAACCCCTGCCGGCTGCACAGAACTGACCGCGAACACCGAGGACGCGGCGCACGAGAAGCACGTGCCCGTCGTCGAGAGCGAGCGCGACGGTCACGTGATCCGTGCGCGCGTGGGCTCGGTCGAGCATCCTATGGTGCCCGAGCACTACATCGAGTGGATTGCCCTTGAGGCCGAGGGCCGTCTGGAGGTCCATTACCTTGAGCCCGGCATGAAGCCCGCGACGTTTTTTGCCGGCGGCTCCAAGACCGGTACCGTCTATGCCTATTGCAACCTGCATGGGCTGTGGTCCGCGACGTTCTAGGAGCGCGCCCCCGCTCGGGGTATCATAGCTAGCATATGCACATGCGAGCGCCGACTGCATCATGCGGCCGGCGCTTTTACTACGACAACGATGGTTTACGACGGAAAGGGCTGAGCCATGAAGCTCGCACTTGCACAGATCGATATGCGCCTGGGTGATATTGAGGGTATCTGCGGTCGCATCGAGGACCAGGCGCGCCTGGCCCACGAGCGCGGTGCGCGCGTGCTGTGCGTGCCGGCTCCGCTCTTTATGGGAGCCCTGCCCGGCGGCCTGGTGGGCGCTGCCGACTTTGAGCACGACGTGCTGACGGGTCTGACCGGCGTCGCCGAGCGTATCCAAGAGCTCGACATGATCTGCATCGTGCCCTCTGCGGTTTCGTTTGAGGGCCAGCCCCTGCTTGACTATATGATGCTCAAAGACGGTCGCGTGGTGCCCGCGCGCGCAAGTATTGCCCTGCAGCGCGGTGGGAACGGCGATGCCCGTTGGGCGCCGCCGGTCTTCGACGTGGACGGCGTGCGCATCGCCGTGATCTTCGACTTGGACCGCGAGCTCGAGATGCTGCCGACCGGCGTCGACCTCATCGCCTATTTCCAGTTCAACGCGTTTGATATGACCGACCGCGAGACGGCCGCCATTGCCGCCGTTCGCAGCGGAGCCTACCGCAAGATCGCATCTAAGCGCAGCGTGTGGTTTGCCTGCATGGCGCCGGTCGGTGCGTACGACGAGTCGGTGTATACCGGCGGCTCGTTTGTGCTCGACGACTGCGGCCGCGTGGTGGCCCAGGCGCCGTGTTTTGAGGAGAGCCTACTGGTTCAGGAGATCCAGCGCGGTGTGATGCTCGATGCCTTGGAAGACCACGAGCTGCCCGAGTTTCGCTCCGAGGAATGGTTGTGGCAGGCGCTGGTGCTCGCTGTGCGCGATAACGCCCGTGCCCATGGTACGTCGCGTGCCGTGGTGGCGCTCGAGGGCGATCTGCCGTCGTCTCTGCTTGCGGCGCTGGCTGTCGATGCATTGGGCTCGCGCAACGTGATCGGCCTGGTGTTGGACCGCAACCGCATCTTTACGCCGGCACAGGAAGAGGCCGAGGCCGCCCGCTGCGCCGCCGTTCGCGCCATTGCCGAACGCCTGCATATTCGCACGGTTGAGCGCGATGTGCCGGATGCGGCGCGCGTACTCGACCGCGATGTGTCGGCGGGCGACGCCGAGCGCCTGCGCTCGCGCACGCTGGGCCTTATGCTGGAGGATACGGCGCTCGAGCTGGGTGCGATGGCGTTGAGCCCGCTGTCCAAAACTGAGTACGCGCTGGCGGCGCCCGCGCTTTGCGGTGGCTACCAGGGCGATTATGCGCCCTTTGGCGACGTATATCTGTCGACGCTCGAGTTTGTGGCGCGCGTACGCAACCGCACGTCTGCCGTGGTGCCGCAGGAGCTCGTGACGCTCAATGCGGTGGAGGATTGCATGGAGCGCGTGCTGGCGCAAGCGCTCTCGACGCTTAACGGTCCGGTCGACATGCTCGACCGCGCGGCGCAGCTGCTCGGCGGGCTTGAGCCGGGCGAGGTTGATGGCGCGCTCGAGGCGCACGTCGACCGCAATCGTCCCTTCGACGACATTCCGATGGCCACCGGCAAGTCCGAGGCTTGCTCGCTGCTGCTGATGCTCGTGCGCCAGGGAGAGGCGGCTCGCCGCCAGCTGCCGACGGCGCCGATCGTCTCGGCCCGTTCGTTTGCCGAGCGTGCCTGGCCGTATATGCTCGCGTGGTCCGACCTGGGACTGAGCGGCAAGGAACGCATGACGGTCGATGCGCTGGCACGCGCCGAGGTGCGCCGCTTTGCCGACGAGGATACAAGCGAGCGCATGCGTGGCGAGATGATGGGCATACTGGGTGACCTGTTGGGTATTTCACCCGAGCAGATGGAGGAACTGCGCTCCGAGGACGGCCAGCGCCGCCTGCACGAGGGCATGAAAAAGTTTGAGGGCGAGGTCCAGGACGCCATCGAAAAGATGATGGGCGGCCAGGGCGGACCGCAGGGTGGGCCCCAGGGCACGCCGATGCCGCATCCGCCGGTTGATCCCCGACAGTTCCCATTCTTCTCGCAGAACTAAACTGGGGACGGGATTCGCTCTCAACCCCGATACTTCAACTAAGCATCTTGACCCCGTTGTGTTATTCTAGAACAGACGTTCGTGAGTAGTGCGCGGGGCCTTGCCTTGCGCTTGGTAAAAGACGAGGGGAGGTTGGCTTGGTTATTTTGGGCATCGACCCCGGTTTGGCTCATACGGGTTGGGGGATTATCGAGGAGCGGCGTGGCGAGGTTCGCTGCCGTGCCTATGGCTGCATCGAGACCAGCGCAGGCAGTCCGCTCGCGGTGCGCCTGTCGCATATCGCCCGCGACCTCAAGGGTGTCGTGGAGCGTTATCGACCCGATACCGCTGCCATCGAGAGCATCTACTTTGGCGCCAACGTTCGCTCGGCCATCCCTACGGCGCATGCCCGCGGCGCTGCACTCGTGGCTCTTTCGGAATGCGCACTCGAGATCGGCGAGTACACGCCTATGCAGATTAAGCAGGCTGTGGTGGGTACCGGTGCCGCAGATAAGCGGCAGGTCGCCTATATGGTGCGCACGCTCACGCAGCTCGATCACGACCCGCATCCCGATCATGCCGCCGATGCCCTGGCCTGTGCCATCTGCCACGTAAACCTCAGCCGCACCCGCGCCCTTACCGGTGGCGAGTTCTATCAACAGAGAGGAACCGGATACTGATGATTTCCCAGCTCCACGGAACGCTTGTCGAGGCCACGATGAGCTCCGCTGTCGTCGACGTGTCGGGCGTTGGCTTTGAACTCGGCATCTCGGGTAGCACTGCGGCCACGTTGCCGACGCCCGGCGGCGAGGTCCGCCTCTACACGCGTATGCAGGTGCGCGAGGACGCCATGACACTTTTCGGTTTTTCCTCAAAGGATGAGCGCACGATGTTCGACCGGCTCGTGTCCGTCTCGGGCGTTGGCCCGCGCTTGGCGCTCGCCGTACTTTCCACCTATACCGTGGGACAGCTGTATTCGCTGGTGATGGCCGAGGACGACAAGGGCATGGCCAAGGTGCCCGGTGTGGGCAAAAAGACAGCTCAGCGTCTGATCCTGGAGCTCAAGAGCACCTTTGCCAAGGACAAGGGCTTTGTGCCGGTCGACGTGATTCCCGGCCAGGTTGCGATGCCCGTGCCCGCTGCCGCTCCCTCGGCCATCGATGACGCCCGTGCGGCGCTCCTTTCCATGGGCTTTAGCCCGCAGGAGACCGATGTCGCTCTGAGCGGGTATGATGGGCAGGATATGCGTGTCGAGGATCTGCTCGGCGCGGCGCTTAAGCGACTCGGAATGGATGCGTGATGTGGGAAGCCGATGACTCTCAGGACCTGTGGGCGACGCCCGGCAACTCGCCGGCGGCATCCATGGCGCACGGCGAGCGCATGGTGGGCTCGGAGCTGACGGCCGAGGACCTCGATGTCGATCGCACTTTGCGCCCCCAGCGCCTGGACGATTACTGCGGCCAGGAGCATATCAAGCAGAGCCTGCGCGTGTTGATCGAAGCGGCGCAGAGCCGTGGCGAGACGCTCGACCACGTGATTTTCTCGGGTCCTCCGGGCCTGGGCAAGACCACGCTGGCCACCGTTATCGCCAACGAGCTGGGCGCTCAGATCAAGACCACGAGTGGCCCTGCCATCGCGCGCACGGGCGACCTGGCGGCCATCCTTACTAACTTGCAGCCGGGTGATGTGCTGTTTATCGACGAGATCCACCGCCTCAACCGTTCGGTCGAGGAGGTACTGTACCCCGCGATGGAGGACTTTGCCCTCGATATCGTGATTGGCAAGGGTCCGGCGGCGCGCTCGATTCGCCTGGATATTCCCAAGTTTACGTTGGTAGCGGCAACGACCCGCTCAGGCATGTTGACAGGCCCGTTGCGCGACCGCTTTGGCATTTCATATCGCCTGGATTACTACACGGTCGAGGAGCTCGCGCAGATTGTGACGCGCTCGGCGACTATCCTGGGCGTGACGATCGACCACCCCAGTGCACTCGAGATCGGCTCGCGTTCGCGCGGCACGCCACGTCTTGCCAACCGCCTGCTCAAGCGCGTGCGCGATTACGCACAGGTGCGCGGCAACGGTCCCATTGAGCTCGATATCTGCCGTCAGGCACTCGAGTTCTTTGAGATCGACGAGCTCGGTCTGGACTGGATGGATATTCGCATTTTGGAGACGCTCGCCAAGACGTTCTCCGGTCGTGCCGTGGGACTTACGACCCTTGCCAGCGCGGTGGGCGAGGACCCGGGCACGCTCGAGGATGTCTATGAGCCCTATCTGCTGCAGTGCGGGCTGATGATTCGTACACCGCAGGGCCGTCAGGCAACCCTTCGCACCTTTGAGCACCTGGGGATTGAACCTACCGTTTAGGGCGCTTTGTTTTGGCGGGCTGTTGGGCTATCGCTGGGCATCGGGTAAACATATCGCCGTTTGTCGGTTGCGGGTGTTTTACTATTGCACGCCCGTGCTATGCTGGATTGGTCTTTTTCTCATCCGGTAACGAAAGGACCGCCCATGCCTACTGACATCGAAATCGCACGTTCTGTTACGCCGCTGCCTATTACCGAGGTGGCCAAGAACGCCGGCGTCGACGTTAAGCACCTTATTCCGTACGGCTTCGACAAGGCTAAGGTCGACTATTCACTGCTCAACGAGCCGACTGATCACCAGGCCAAGCTCGTCCTCGTGACCGCTATCAACCCCACGCCCGCCGGCGAGGGTAAGACCACTACGACCATCGGTCTGGCCGATGGCCTGCGCCGTCGCGGTGTCAAGAGCGCCGTGGCCCTTCGTGAGCCTTCGCTCGGTCCCGTCTTCGGCGTCAAGGGCGGTGCCGCCGGCGGTGGCTGGGCGCAGGTCATCCCCATGGAGGACATCAACCTGCACTTTACTGGTGACTTCCATGCTATTGGTGCCGCCAACAACCTGCTGGCCGCCATGCTCGACAACCATATTCAGCAGGGCAACCAGCTCGGTATCGATGTTAAGCGCATCACCTGGAAGCGCGTTGTCGACATGAACGACCGTCAGCTGCGCCATGTCATCGACGGCATTGGCGGCAAGGCCCAGGGCGTGCCGCGCGAGGATGGCTTTGACATTACCGTTGCCTCCGAGGTCATGGCGATCCTGTGCCTGTCCACGAGCATCAACGATCTTAAGGAGCGCTTGGGCGAGATCGTTGTCGGCTACAGCTATGCCGGCGAGCCCGTCCGCGCACGCGACCTTAAGGCCCAGGGAGCTATGGCCGCACTGCTCAAGGATGCGCTCAAGCCCAATCTGGTGCAGACGCTTGAGGGTACGCCCGCGTTTGTCCACGGCGGTCCCTTCGCCAATATTGCCCACGGCTGCAACTCCATCATGGCCACGCGTATGGCTATGCGTTTTGGCGATGTCGCCATTACCGAGGCCGGTTTTGGTGCCGATCTGGGTGCCGAGAAATTCCTGGACATCAAGTGCCGCATGACGGGCGTTCGCCCCAACGCCGTCGTGGTCGTCGCGACCGCTCGTGCGCTGAAGTACAACGGTGGCGTCGCCAAGGCCGACCTCAACGAGGAGAACCTCGAGGCACTCAAGGCTGGCATGCCCAACCTGCTGCGTCATGTCGACAACATCCAGAACGTTTATGGTCTGCCCTGCGTGGTCGCCATCAACCGTTTCCCGACGGACACCGAGGCCGAGCTCGAGCTCATCGAGTCCGAGTGCCAGAAGCTGGGCGTCAATGTGAAGCTGTCCGAGGTCTGGGCCAAGGGCGGCGAGGGCGCACTCGAGCTGGCCGATGAGGTCATGCGCTTGGTTGAACAGCCGAGTGAGCTCAAGTTTGCCTACGAGGACGGCGCTGATGTCGCTGATGCCCTCGAGGCCGTTGCCACCAAGGTCTACCGCGCCGACGGCGTTGACTTTACGCCGGCCGCCAAGCGCCAGCTCGCCGAGCTGCGCGAGAACGGCTTTGGCAACCTGCCGGTGTGCGTCGCCAAGACGCAGTACAGCTTTAGCGACAACGCCAAGGCCCTGGGCGCTCCCGAGAACTTCCGCATCACGGTGCGTGAGCTCAAGGTTTCCGCCGGTGCCCACTTTGTGGTCGCACTGACCGGCAGTGTTCTGACCATGCCGGGCCTGCCCAAGGTCCCCGCGGCTGAGAACATCGACGTCGACAACGACGGCAACATCACCGGCCTGTTCTAAGCTTGTTGCCCATAGCTGCTTGCCCGCCCCGTCGCGCCTACCAAGGCCCGGCGGGGCTTTTGTTTTCTAGCCGCGCTTGTCTTGTAGATATGGACGGGCTCTGTCCGTCACGGGCTTTTGCGCGGGTAGAATGCATGGATAACTTGATGCTTACGGGCGACGGAAAGGAATCGTTGCATGGATCAGGACAAGACAACCGTGATGGGCGGCTACGGTTCCGCGCAGGCTGGCGATAGCGCCGATGCGACCCGCGTTGTTCCCAACCCCGGTTATACCGACCCCGCCGCGACGCAGCCTTCTGCCGAGCCAACCCGGGTTATGGGCTATGGCGACACAGCGCGGGATTCTTATGCCGTATCTTCGCAAGGCCCCTATGGCAACGCAGCTCCGGACCCGTTTGATTACGCGCCGCAGGATTCTTATGCCGCCTCGACGCCGAATCCCTATGATGACCTGCCGCAAAATCCCATTCCGCAGCCTCAGCAGACGACGTATATGCCTCGCACGGCGCAGTCTCGCTACGAGTCGCGCGAGCCGTATCGCGAGTACCCCAAGTCGATTCCGCAATATGGCGAGGACGAGGAGAAGAAGCCGTCGCGTTCGTCGAGCGTGATCAAGAAGATCCTCATCGTGCTGGCGATCTTCTTTGCGCTGTCGGTTGTGTTTGCCATTGTGTCGGGCATGCTCAACAAGCGAGGGAGTTCAACGGCTGATACCGCTGCCGAGCAAACCGAGTCCGCCTCGTCTAGCACCGTCGATCTGAGCGATATCCCGGGGCAGTACTGGTCCAACGCCAAGAAGCTCCTCAAGTCGCGCGGCGCCAATCTTTCGAATGCCGTGGTCCTGACTGATGATGGCTCAACGCCCGTCATCGATGCCAACTGGATCGTTTCTTCTGCTTACTATAACGACAGCGGCAACCTCGAAATTCAGCTCACGCACAAGAACAGCTCGGGCAACTCGTCCGGCGGCCAAAGCGGTACCGACAGCTCGAGCTCCAATACGCTGGAGGACTTGAGCAACAAGGCACAGGAGTTGGGAGACAAAGCGCAAGAGCTGGGCGACACGGCGCAGAACCTGGGCGACACCGCTCAGAACCTGGGTGATATGGCGACGGATGCCTGGAACGCACTGCAAAACGGCATCTCGGGCGCGCAGGGAAACTAGCTGTTAAGCGGGCTACAGTTGCTCGGCCGGACGCTCGGGCGAGCTAAAGCCCGAATCAAACGTGACGACGCACGAGACGTCGGGCCGGCGCTCGTGCACGATGCGCGTGACGAGCTCCAGCAGCTCCTCGTCGGATATGTCAAAGCCGTCGGGACGCACCAGGTCAAACGAAACGAACCCGTCGTGCTCGTGCAGGTCGTGGATGGAGAGCGCGGGGTCGATCTGCATGACGCCGCGCTTGACCCAGCCGCGTAGGTCGTCGCCGGTGGTGGCGATGGGGTCGCAGTGCAGCGTGATACCGATGCCCATCTGCCGTTTGATATCGTGCTCGATGGTGTCCAAAATCTCGTGGTGCTCAAATGCGTCGCCCTCGCCGGGCATCTCCACGTGGGCGCTGGCAAACTGACGACCGGGGCCGTAGTCGTGCACCATGAGGTCGTGTGTGCCCAAGACCTGGGGGTACGACATAATCCTGTCGCGGATTTCCTGGACGAGTTTGGGGTCGGGCGCTTGTCCTAACAGCGGGCTGATGGCGTCGCGCACCAGGCCCAGGCCGCTGATGCAGATGAAGATGCCCACACCCAGGCCTGCCCAGCCATCGAGGTCAAAGCCGGTCGTCTGCGAAATAAGCGCCGCCACCAGGACCGAGCCCGAGGTGATGACGTCGTTTTTGGAGTCCTGTGCTGTGGCGATGAGCGTCTCCGAGTCGATGCGGTCGCCCAACGTGCGGTTGAACGCGGCCATCCAGAGCTTAACGAGCATGGACAAGACGAGGGCGGCTAAGGAGAGCACCGAATATGCAGTGGGGGAAGGCTTGATGATCTTAGTGACCGACTCGAGGATCAGGTTGATGCCGACGGCGCAAACCAGGACGGCGACGAACAGACCGGCTAGGTACTCGTAGCGGCCGTGGCCATAGGGGTGGCCTTCGTCTGCCGGGCGGCTGGCAAGGCGGAACCCGAGCAGGCTTACGATGTTGCTCGAGGCATCGGAGAGGTTGTTGAAAGCGTCGGCGATGAGGGAGACGGAGCCGGCGAGCAGGCCCGCGATGCCCTTGGCCAGGCACAGCGTGATGTTGAGGCCAATGCAGACGAGGCTTGCGGAAAAGCCCGCGTTGGTGCGGCAAGATGCATCGACCGGCTCGCTCTCGCTGCCGGGAACAAGCGTATGTACCAGCCGATTTACAAATAGCATAGCGGTCGTCCTCACAATCATGTTTAAGGGGATAGTGTAGCTCGCGCGGGGGCGCCGTGCACCGATGCTCAGAAAATGCAGCAATAGTCTGCCGGTGCTAACGAGCGAGCCTTCTCGTCTGCCTGGGTGGTCCATTTTGGGCCACATGGGTATGGGCATGTGCCTGTTTGCTCGACATACTTAATGTCGACAGCTTTGTGCAAAGGAGGACGTTTCCATGGACGAGATGTTTGCCATTAAATGTCAAAACTGCGGCGGCCCTATGTACTCGCACCAAGCTAAGCGCAGCTTTGAGTGCGCTTATTGCGGTGCGGTCATTCCGTGGCAGGCTGATGCGGGGGAGCCCAAGAGCGCCCTGGGCATTCGCCATACGCCGTTGACGGTGGTGGATGGACTGCTCAAGCTCACGCATGTGTCGCAACTCGAGCGCCCGGAGGACCCGGACTGGTATTTCTTCAATTCGCACTGGCGCAATCAGTCGGTCCTGGAACATCTGCTGTGGGAGGATCGCGGCACGGCGCAGGAGTTCCAAGAGGCCACGCATGTGAGCATTCCTTGCCCCTTCTGTGGTGCGTCCTTTGAGGGCGAGTCGACCCAGCGCGTGTTTGAGTGCCCGTCCTGCGGCAACAAGATCGGCATTGCCGACCTGCTCAAGCCGGGGACGTTTAGCAAGCGCCTGACCATGGGCGTAGGTGCGGAGTATGTGCCTGAGCAGGGTATTCCTTGCGAAATCTCGCCGCAGCAGGCACGTGCCAACGCGCTGCAGCTGGTGCGTCAGTATCCGGATGCCTTTGCCGGGCACGATGTAGAAGATGCGATCCAAAACGACATGATGCTCTTCTACTTCCCCATGGCGCTGGCGGACCTGCGCATGATGGCGAGCTTCCCGGGCAAGGGCCTGAGCAAGGAGACCCTGGTGTACTACGAGGTGCTCGACTGGGCATATCCCAGGGCAAACTACCTGGACGTTCGCCTCATGGGCATTTTGGAGCCGTGGGACTTTGCCAAGGTCGGCCCGTTCGATCCCGCCATGCAGGAAGGCGACTTCCGCGTTGTCTCCGTCGATGCGTCTACCAAGGACCAGGTGGTCATTGATAAGTTGGCGCTCGACGTTGCGGGCAACGACGCCGAGGCGATACTGGGGCTCAATAAAAAGAGCATCCGCACCTGGGCGCGCAAGGCCCGCAAGCATAAGGACGGCCTGGTGATGGTGCCGGTCTACTTTGTCGATCGTCCGGCGACGGATGGCCGCGATGGCGAGCAGGTGCGCATTGCCGTAAACGGCCAGACGGGTCGTGCGGCCGCGGTGGTGTTTAGCGACAAGCGCGAAACGCATATCGTGGCGCCGCTCAGTCCGAGCCTGCATCTGTCCGGTGAGAGCACCGTACACGCCACACCCGTCGAGGTCAAATATGTTAAATCGCCGTTCCTATACCAGATCGTGCGCCGTGGAGACGGCGAGCAACCGCGCCAGGTTGCAGCCGCCGTCGAGGGTTCCTACCGAGAGGAGAAGCCCAAACGCAAGGGCTTGTTCGCTGCGATCTTTGGTAAGTAGGGGAGTGGTGCCGGTTGGCTCGCGAGAGTGCGCAACATCCCGCCCGTGATGGCAGATGTAAATAAACGGTGGAACGGCTGTAAAAGAGTCTTGCCACTGGGTAAAATCAGGATGTGCCGCGGAACCCGCTCCTCAGCTACTCAAACTTCGGAGACGCGGGCAACGCAGGTATTATCGTCAAAAGGGTCGGTTGCAGCCGGCCCTTTGCATGACTCCCTTCGCTATCCGTTACTGCTTATATTCCCGCCAGATCGAGTAGAGGTTCCGGACGATGCCGGTTACATACATCGAGAGGCGCAGGATTTCAAGAAACAAGTTCATAGGCTTCACCCCAATCGGAGATCGGAGCGTTGCCCGCAGGTGGATTCCGCGGCAGGCATAATTCTACCTCACGGGCCGCGGTGGAGGATAGCCGGCCCACTGGTTTTGAGCAGTGTCGATCTAACGGGCAATCAAGCCTCTAGTTCTCTTTGAATTGGGCAAGCATCTGCCCGAAGAAGCTTAGTTCGGATGGCTCATAAATGAGCGAGCCGCCATCTTCGGTCCGGTAGACCCCGCAGGGGAGGTGACGCCCGTCGGGGAGGACATAAAGGTTTTCTTCCTCCCTCAGTCCCGTTGGGAGTATCGGGGTCTCGTTTTCGTCCATTTGGAACTCATCGATATTCGCGATCTTCCTATCCATGATGCCTCCTACCTTATTTCTTGAATGGCGCCCTAAAACAAGCAGTTCTCAATCAGCTCTTTTCCGCGTAGGGCGTCGACCCACTCCTGCGGAATTGCATCGATGCCGTAGGCCGTGCCGGCGAGCGCACCTGCGACAGCTGCGGTGGTGTCGGTGTCGTCGCCCAGGTTGACGGCGGCAAGTGCGCACTCTTCGTAGCTGTTAGTGTTGACGAAGCACCAGGTGGCTGCCTTAAGCGTGTCACGCACGAAGCCGCCGGACCTGATTCCCTGCTCCGGTATGCTTTTCAGCTGGAGCGCCCACGAGGGAAGTGTGCCATTCAGCACGTCTCTCATCAGCTCGACAAATATGACGCATGCGTCGGTCGACGTTCTGTGGGCGTGCGTAATGGCGGAGACCTCGCAGATCTCCTCGTCTGTTGCATCGGTGAACGCCAGGGGAGCGATGCGCATGAGCGATCCGTTGCCATTGTCGCGCTCGCCGGAGCCTCCTTTGCCGGTGCGCAGGGCGCGGGCGGTCGTACCGCCGTAATCGAAAACGCCGTCGATCGTATACTCGCCACGGGCAATCCAGCTTACGAACTTGTCGCGCATGTCCGCGGTGTCGATGTGCCCGAGCTCCCTAATCGAGTCGCAGGTAGCAAGCGTCATAGATGTGTCGTCGCTCCAGGTGCCGGCGGGTTGCCCATGCGTGCCGTAGCCGATCATGTCCGTGCATTCGAACGTACCGCGGGGCCTGAACTCGTAGGGAACGCCCAGCGCGTCACCGACGGCAAGCCCATAGATGCAGTCGCGCAGTGTTGTTTTCGGTCTGTCTGTCATGGAAAGCTCCTCTTATCCCGGGTGATGTGGAGCGCCGTCGGGGGTATCGGTCGCAACGTGCCGCTACCCTTGCGCTTCGCCATTAGTCGCTTCGTTGATGGCGCGGTACTCGGCACTCAGCTCGCGCGCCAGCTCTTCCTTGCTTGGAAGATACGGCAGGTATTTGGCGGCAAACACCTGGTCGTTGTCTTCGGGCAGCGTGTACTCGACGATCGAATCGCTTTTGTCCGCGCAGAGCACGATGCCTATGGGCGGATTGTCGCCTTCGTTCATGAGCTCGCGCGTGTAGTAGTTCACATACATTTGCATCTGGCCCAGGTCCTGGTGCGTAAGATCGTCCGTCTTAAGGTCGATGAGCACGAAACAGCGCATCAGATAGTTGTAAAACACAAGGTCAATATAGAAATGGCGCCCATCAAAGGTGATGCGCCTTTGGCGCGCCTCGAAAGCGAAACCACGGCCAAGCTCCAGCAGGAACTTCTGAAGATGCGTGATGAGCGCCTGCTCTAGATCGCTCTCGCGAAACGCAGTATCGTCCGAGAAACCTAAAAACTCCAGTACATATGGGTCGCGGATGATATCCTCGGGGAGACGAGCCGGGGCGCTCTTTTGGATTTCCTGGGTGACGGCCTCCTTGTCCTTGCTGGCAAGCAGGCGCTCGCGGAACATGGTGTTGATCTGGCGCTCGAGCTGACGCGTGCTCCAGCGAGAATCGGCACATTCGTTCATGTACCATGTTCGAGCATCAGGGTCGGTTATACGCGATAACCTGCGGTAATGTGTCCAATTCAATTCAGAACGCAAGATAAAACTGACGCATGTATCTTAAGCTTCTGGCGTTGAAGCCTCTGCCAAAATCCTTAGTCAATCTAACGGCAAGTTCGTCGATCAGTGCATCGCCATACTTGGCGCGCTCCTCTCCGCCCTGTTCATCAACAATACTCTTGCCGATCTCCCAATATGCCTCAACCATCGCAAAGTTAACGGCGGTATAGGCCTTGTCGCGAGCGGCGTTGAGAATCGAGGAAACCTGCTTGTAAAAAACTTCTGGCACGATTGCCGATTCCCCGCGGTTTGCCAGTTCACTCATCAATATCGCCCGACTTTCCTCTTGAGGACGCATCTTTATTGCATTTAGTTTAAAGACTCGTACGGACACGAATCGCTGCGCTGTCTGGCAACTTCGCATGGGGGCCTTGCGGTGACTAAAATTTGGCAATAGAGACAGTTTTCACGAACCCCATGGGAGTGACATACATGGACAACAACACCTTGCTGTTTCAGGACAAGGGCTCGGGTAGGTTTAAAGACGTCAAGATCTACCCCAACCGTATCGAGGTGCTCAGGAAGGGCACTTTCGGCGGCAAGCACACCGAGATTGTCTATCTTAAGGACATCACGGGCGTCAATAGAATCAAAGGCCGTGATGTTTTTCTGCGCAATCGACTGTTGACCGCTTGCGTCTTTAGCCTGAGTAGCCGTGCGAAGGCCCAGGAATTTGTGAACGCGCTGAACATGGTGATGTAGCCGATAACGGCGTTCGGTCCAAGGTAAAAATCGGGGCGCAGAACGGTATTCTGCGCCCCGATTGAGTTGATGCGCCCAAAAAACTGGCTTGCCTATTCGTTAACGTCCTCGGTATTGTCGCGGTCACTGGCAAGCATTGCTGCGCCGGCGACCGTCGTCGCTACGGCGGCGGCAGCGAGCCCGGCGGCAACGCCAGAACCGTCGCCCGTGTTGGCGAGCTTTCCGCCCGAGCTCTTGCCCTGGTCTCTCTTGTTGCCCTTGCCGTTCTTGTCGGCGCTGCCTGCGTTGGAACCCGTGCCGCTGCCGTTGCCGCCCGCACTGCCCGAGGCCGCTACGGTAAAGCTTGCGGCTCCGTCGCTGGCGAGCGTGTAGTTCTGCGCCGCGTCGCCCAAAAGGCCTTTCGCGCGCACCCAGTACGTCCCTGCGGTAAATGCCTCGCCCTCGACCATTGCCGTGCCCGGAGCGCCGTCCGCGTCGTGCGCAAACTCGAGCTGGGCCGTGCAGGCATCGGTTTCGAGCTTGCCCTCGAGTGATGCCGCAATCTTGGCGCGCACGTCTTCGCCGGCCTTAAGGCCTTCGAGCCCCTCAAAATGGGGCGTCAACGCGCGCGGATCGATATCGATGGGCACGGAGCCCCGCAGCTCCGTAACGGTCTCGTTGCCCAAGGCGTCGACATCAACGTATTCGATGGCAAATGCACGGCCCGAAGCCGCCACGTTGAGTACGTTGCTGCTGTCGACGAGACGGAAATGACCCTCGCCAACGGTCTTGCCATCCTGGAGTGAGGCATCGCTCAGCGAGTCGCCGTATGTCATGCGCATACGGGTCGGGAGGTAGTACGAAGCCGACTGCGTGTGCTTCGTATCGTAATTGTAATTGCGCTGGTAGATGCTCCGTGCCAGTGCCGCATCAACAAAGTCGGATGCGATGATGCCAATGTGCTTGAGGTAATCTGACTTTGTGTTCCTCGTTGCCGCTGGGGTTGATGTACGGGCTCTTATTCAGATGCTCGTTGACTACTCGTGCCGAGGTAAAAGGATTGCCTCCGTGCGACAAGCCCGTGCAGCTGGTGTAGTTGATAGACCAGCAACGCTCCTGCGCTTGCACCTTGGCCCCGCCATCGTCCACGACGTCCACCTTGTTGCGCGTGCGCCCGGTCGTTTCCTTCAGTGCATTATCGACCCAGCTGAGCTTGTCGGTTCCCGTGAGTTTGTACTTGTCCTGGGCGTATACCTTGGTGCAATAGGGCTCTTTGTCGCCTGTTTCCCCCGCGGCTTCAAAGCCCCGCGCGTCTTGGACGAGACACATAGTGGTGCTGTCGGAGTGAGTCTTGATCTTGTCATCCCATTCGGTAAGGTCGAGGCCCCACGTATGGCCGCTTACACTGTTGCCGGCGAGCCTAAATCGACGCAGCAGAACAATCTTTCCGCGCACCTCGTGTAGCGTGGGAACGCGGCTCGATGTGTAGAACAGGTTGGGGTTATCGGCCATAACCTTGGCGAAGGCCGTCGTTATGCTTTCGTCGGTAGCCTCATCGTTGCCGCGCGATGCGAGCATGATGAGCGCTTCTGACGGGTTTTCGTTCAAAAACGTTTTGAAGTACCCGATGACATCGGAGAGATGCAGATAGTTCCCGTCTTTTTTGAGTAGGTAGAAAATCCCGTGGTCGATACCGGGGTCGTCGCCCTTTCCGAGTCGGATATCAAAATAGCGGATTCCCTCGAGCAACTGCGTGGGAATGTAATCCTGCTGGCATTTTACTTGCGAGGATTGGGGCTCAGTGTCGTTGTCCACGCTGCAGGTGCCCGAATCGTGCGTACCCGGGATGCTCAGCTCGTCGAGGAACTTGTTGTCGTCGACGTATTTCATCCACATGGCCCATCGACGTAGCTGCTGTACGTGATCCAGTCGAGGCTGCTAACCGTGGCATCGTTCTTTTTCATGTCGTAACCGATAAGTTCGAGCTCCCACGGAATGCTCTTACTCTTATGGCAGATCTTATTGTTGTCCTGGTCTTTGCCGTTCGATTCTATTGCCAAGTACTTAATGTCTTTTTTCTCGGTTTCTTTCTCGACCGTGCGGTCTCGGATGATATAGGTTCCGTTTGATTGGCGCTCGAACGCAAAAGCGCGGCTGGGCTTGTTGTCATACTCGCCGCCCCATACGTGGATGACCTTTCCATCTTTGTCCGAGTCGTCGTCGACCGACCAAATGCTGTAGCCCGTCTTTTTATGCTCTTCGAAATTGAGCAAGGTGCGGATAGCATACCAGTTTGTATCGTCATTCTTGGTCGTTACGTTCTCAAGGATGAGCTTGCTGGACGTGCCGTCGTTAAACAGGTGGCAGACGTTGCCGCGAACGTTGCCGTCTTGGTTGACGCTCGCGGTGCGAAAATAGCCCGCGGGGCGAAGGCGAATGACGAAATTACCGAGGTGCTCCGCCGGTTTGGGCGTGTCGTCTGCAAATGCCGCTCGCAGGGGAATGCCCGGTGCCGCGGTTTCTGGCAGGCTTGCAAGCGGCGACAGCGCCGCAAGACCTAAGCCCAGCGTAAATGCTCGGCGGCTGATGGCATGGTGTTCGGTCATAACTCCTCCATTCGCAGCGTGCGGTTATGCGATAGTTTTGGTCACTATACTGCCCAGATGTTTAAAGATGCTGGTTTAATTGTCTGCGCGGCGCAATAAATCGGTGGGCGGACGTGTTGAGGTGTTTGTCGTTTTCGTACTGTTGCCACATTTGGGGCGGTTCCGGCGTCCGGCACCCTCGCGTTCGCCGGCTACCGGCATAAGAAAGGGAGGGCCGGTTTACCGGCCCTCCCTGGGTACGAAGCGCTGGGGCACCGCCGCTTGTTAGCGCTGCGCCCGTGTTTCCCGTTGCGCTCGCCAGTCGCTTAGCGCTTGATCTCGATATCGTCGAGCTTGACGTCCATGGCCTCAGTCTTGGCCTTGGCGATGTCATCGGCAAATTCCAGGGACTTCATCATGGCTTCGACGGCGTCCTTGTGCTCCTCGACGTTGTCGATGCGCACGTAGACGCTGCCGCCCTCAACGTCGGTGAAGTACTCAGTCGTTACGCCGCCCGAGTGCGTGAAGTAAGCACTGCGCCAGGTCTTGCCGTTGTATTTAACGGGGTCGCTTTCGGTCCATCCGGAGTTGGCCTTCCACTTTGCCTCGTAGTCGAACAGCTCGTCGGCGTTCTTGTCGGGGTCGAAGACAGGAATGAAGCGGTCGCTCGCGTGCTCGCTTTCGGTGAACTTAAACTGGGCCCTGTCGGCCGTGTCGCCGGCAACGTCGGTAATCTCGACGCCCTCGGGGACCTCGACCTTAAACCAAATGAAGTCGGTCCTCATATCCACGGCTGACTTTTCTGCTCCGCCGCCACCGCTGCTGCCGGTAGCGCCACCGCTTCCGCCACAGCCCACCAGGGCAACCGCGGCAAAGAGGCTGATGCAGAGGGTGAGAATCGCTAAGGCCTTCTTTTTCATGGTCGTGTCCTCCTCGATCTGTAACCGCCCATGGATTACCTGCCTTTACTGTACGCGTGGGCGGCTCGCTAGGGTGGGCCATGTGTCCCATTCTGAGGGCCGGATTTGCGCCGTTAAGTGGCAATATGCGCGGGCGCAAAAGAGGGGAGGGCCGGCCGATCCGATCCTCCCCTGGCTGGGCGTCCGATCATGTAATGACTGCGCATGCGATGCTGCGTGCGAGCCCCTAATGCTTGATCTCGATGCTCGAAATCTCGACTTCGCGTGCCTCGGAAACTGCCTCTGCCATGTCATCGGGGAACTCGATGGAGTTGAGGAGCGCCTCGGCTTCTTTCTTGTGCTGGTCGAAGTTCGAGATGAGGACGTAGACGCTTCCTGGTTCAACGTCGGTAAAAAGGATGGTTGAGATGCCGCTGTTGTCTTCGTACGTTCCGACGAGCCACGTCCTGCCGTTATATTCGACGGACCCGCCATCCTTCCACTGGAACGTATCCCCCTTCTTTTCTGCCTGGTCGGCGTGGGACTCCTCGGCCGTCAGCGCTTTTTTCCAAACGGGGATAAAACGATCGGCCGAGGCGTTCTCGTCTTCGGGGAAGGTGAGCTGGACCCTGTCGGCATTCTTGCCGGCGGAGTCGCTTACGCCGACGCCCTCGGGCATCTCGACCTTAAACCAGATAAAGTCGGTCTTCTTGGCGACGGGGGCCTTTTCCCTGCTCTCGCTCTTGGGGGCGCTGCCGCCGCCCGATGCGCTCCCGCCGCAGCCGACAAGGGCAAACGCGGCAAAGAGGGCGATGCAAAGGGAAAGGATCGATAGGCTCTTTTTCTTCATGGTGGCGTCCTCCTTGTCTGCCAGGGACATCGTGTGCCGCGGATCGCTGGGGCGGCGGTTGCGCATGCACATGATGCCTTTGTTTACTGTGCGGTTATTCCTCCATTCGTCGTCCGGTGCCGTGATGAGCTTGCCCCAACATAGGGCTCCTTACCTATATGTATGCCCCAGTTGCCGCTGCCCGGGAGTCTCGAAACGTGGGCCATGTGTCCCATATTTGCGTTGGCATGGCCTATCGTTCGTCATAGAAATCCGCGATGGCCAGGTGCGCTGACGCCCATGTGCTTATGGGCTAGACTTAGCACCATTACGTGTTCGATGCGGTTGGTCGGCGGTTGCCGCCTGACCGATGTATATGACTTGAAGGTGCGTGCGTATGAGCCAAGAGATGATGGATAAAACCTGTCGAGAGTTTGCCGAGGCACTTGCCGCACGCGAGCCGGTTCCCGGCGGTGGCAGCGCGAGCGCCTTTGTGGGCGCGCTGGGCGCCTCGCTGTGCGGAATGGTTGCCCGCTACGGTGCGACCAATCCCGCGCTTGCTGATCGTGCGGATGACCTGACGCGTGCGTTTGCCCATGCTGATGGGCTGGCCCAGGAGCTTGTCGAGTTGGTTGCCGAGGACGTTCGTGCCTATGGGCAGGTGTCCGCGGCATACGGTATTCCGCGTGACGATCCGGCTCGAGCGACCGCGATTCAGGATGCGCTGCATGTGGCCGCTATGCCGCCGTATCGCATTATGGATGCCTGCGGGCGTGCACTGGCGCTGCTCGAGGACATGGCCGACAAGGGTTCGCGTCAGCTGCTGTCCGATGTGGCGTGCGGCGCCGTGTTCTGCCGTTCTGCTATGCAGGGCGCGAGCTTGACGCTCTTTGCGAACACCACGTCTATGAAGGATCGTGCACGCGCCGAGGAGCTCGAGGCAGCGTGCGATGAGCTGCTGGATACGTGGCTGCCGCGCGCCGATGCGCTGGCGCGCCGCGCCGCCGACGCTGCAAGGAAGAGAGGATAGCCATGGCTGAACTGCTGAAGGGTGCTCCCGTTGCTCGCGCTTTGACTGAGGAACTTGCTGCTCTCTGCGCAGTCCTGCGCGAGCGGGGCGTTGTTCCGACGTTGGCTATCGTGCGTGTAGGCGAACGCGAGGACGACCTGTCCTACGAGCGCGGTGCGCTCAAGCGCTGCGAGAAGGTTGGCATTGAAGCTCGCCGCGTTTTGCTTCCCGCCGATGTTTCGCAGGACGAGCTGTTGGCGGCCATCGAGGACATCAATTCCGACCCCGCTGTTCATGGCTGCCTGATGTTCCGCCCGCTGCCCGCCGGCCTTGACGAGGACGCGGTTGCCTCGGCACTCGATCCCGCCAAGGACGTTGACTCCATGACGCCGGCTTCGCTGCTCACCACGCTTTCGGGGCGCGGCGAGGGTTTTGCCCCCTGCACAGCCGAAGCCGTGCTTGCTTTGCTGGATCATTACGGCGTTGAGCTGGATGGAGCTAAGGTTGCTGTGGTCGGTCGGTCTCTGGTGATTGGCCGTCCCGTTGCCGCCATGCTTACGGCTCGCAATGCCACTGTGACGACGTGCCATACGCATACGCATGACTTGGCCGCTGAGTGCCGTGCTGCCGACATTGTGGTTGCGGCCGTTGGACGCGCGCGTACGATTGGCGTGGATGCCGTTCGCGAGGACCAGACGATCATCGATGTTGGCATTAACTGGGATGAGGACGCTGGCAAGCTGGTGGGTGACGTCGATTTTGTTGCCGCGGAGCCGGTCGTTAACGCCATCACGCCCGTGCCGGGCGGCGTGGGCGCCGTGACGACGGCGATCCTCGCCAAACACGTGATCGAAGCGGCCGAGCGCGCATCGAAATAGGCGTTTTGGGCTGTTTGAGGGGTTAGTTCTATACCCCGTGGACAAAAAATGCCAAATATGAGTAGTGTTGCCAAGATACTCACATATATTTTAGGCTAATTTGGCTCTCTAACGATATTTATTATCGATAGAGAGCCTATTTTATTGGACCTATGAGGAATTACATCATCTAATTTTTGAACAAATGTAGACTTTCGACACCCATGCGTAGCAAAATTGCTGTTACTAAATTGGTGACAGTACTCATATTTGGCATTTTTTGACCACAGAGGTCTCGAGGGGGCTCGAGGGGTCGCGGTTTCGCCCTTTTTGCGCCGAAGCGATACACTGTTACCGTTTGATTTCTTCGCTCAAGGAGGATGCGCATGCCGTGCACAACGATTTTGGTTGGTAAGAACGCGAGCTACGACGGGTCGACCCTGGTCGCGCGTAACGAGGACTCGTCCAACGGGGTGTTTGAGCCCAAGCGTATGCGCGTGGTGCATCCCGACGAACAGCCGCGCGTCTACACGAGCGTCCTGAGTCACCTAACCGTTGAGCTGTCCGACAATCCCATGCGCTACACGAGCGTCCCCGATGTTGTCCCGGGCCACGGCATCTGGGCCGAGGCCGGTTTCAACGAGCTCAATGTCGGCATGTCCGCAACCGAGACGCTCACCACCAACGAGCGCGTCCGCGGCGCCGACCCGCTTGTGGACTACCTGCCCGCCAAGGGCAACGAAGGCGAGGATGGATACGTTCCGGCGCAGCCCGGTGGCTTGGGCGAGGAGGACATGGTGACCCTGGTCCTGCCGTATGCCAAGTCCGCTCGCGACGGCGTTCGTATCCTGGGTGATCTGCTCGAGCGCTACGGCACCTACGAGAACAACGGCATCGCCTTTAGCGACGTGGACGAGATCTGGTGGCTCGAGACCATCGGCGGCCACCACTGGATCGCCAAGCGCGTGCCCGATGACGCCTATGTGACCATGCCCAACCAGCTGGGTATCGACAGCTTTGACCTGGACGATGCCGAGGGCGCCCAGACCGACCACATGTGCTCCGCCGACCTGCGCTCCTGGATGGCCGAGTGGCATCTGGACCTGACGCTGGGTGTCGAGGGCGACGGCCCGGCGACGGTATTCAACCCGCGCGAGGCCTTTGGCTCGCACAGCGACAGCGATCATGTCTACAACACGCCGCGCGCCTGGTACATGCAGCGCTGCCTCAACCCCAGCGATGTGTGGGACGGCCCCGACGCCGACTACACGCCCGAGAGCGACGATATCCCCTGGAGCCGCGTGCCCGAGCGCAAGGTGACCATCGAGGACATCAAGTACGTGCTTTCGAGCCACTACCAGGGCACGGAGTACGACTGCTACGGCAGCAAGGGCACGCCCGCTACGCGTGGCGCCTATCGCCCCATCGGCATCAACCGCAACAGCCAGCTCGCCGTGTTGCAGCTGCGCCCCTATGCGCAGCCGGCCTACCGCGCCGTGCAGTGGATGGCCTTTGGCTCCAACTCGTTTAACGCGCTGGTTCCGCTGTACGCTAACGTCGAGACCATGCCCGAGTACTATGCCGACACGCAGGCTCGCGTGACGTCCGAAAACTTCTACTGGGCCAACCGCCTGATTGGCGCGCTGGCTGACGTCCGCTTCCATGAGTGCGGTCGCGCTGTGGAGGATTATCAGGAGAAGGTCGGTGGCATGGGCCACAAGCAGATCCATGACGTCGACGCTGCCGTAGCCGTTCTGCCCGAGGCCGAAGTGCCTGCCGAACTTGCACGCGCCAACGAGGCCTTTGCCGAGCGTGTTCGCGTGGAAACCGATGCTCTACTGGGCAAGGTGCTCTACACCACGAGCTGCGCTATGAAGAACTCTTTCGCGATGAACGACAACGTGAGGTAGGGATTTCCCGTCGATCGAATAGCGCTAAAACGCTTTGTCGCTTTCACTCGATCTTGGGTACAAGAACGCCAATGCAGTTGTTTATGATTGGAGACAACCATGGTTATGAAACTCGATCAGCTTGTTAACGGCGCCATCAACGTTGGCTTTGGCGCTGCCGCCGTTGCCGTCGAAGGCGGCAAAAAGGTCCTCGACGACCTTAATACCAAGGGCGAACAGGTCCGCAAGGACACCGCCACCCCCGATATCGCCCGCAGTGTGTCCGACATGTTTGAGCAGGCCGGTGGCACCATCTCCGACCTGACCGAGCGTCTGGGCACGCAGGGCGAGACCGCGGCCCAGCGCGTGCTTGACGAGCTCATCCTTGCCCGCGTCCGCGTCATGACCGCCCCCGAGCGTACGGCCTTCCTGGCCCATGTGCGCGACATCGTCGATTCGGTCGAGGACAACGTGACCTCGGTGCCCGTCGAGTCCGTTGAGCCCGACGATGCGAAGGACACCGAAGAGGCCGAGTAGCAGCGCAGATGGCAGATTCCACCACCGATTACAACAATCTAGATCCCTTGGGTGACGAGGCGGCGGTTGTCGATGAGGTCGACGCCGCCGTCTCGGGCGCTCGCAAGAAGCCGCGCGCTGTCGATATGGTCCCCGAGGAGCCCGACGCGATGGCGCCGGACGAGGAATATCAGCTCACGCCGGCGGGTCGCCGCGAGCGCATCGGGCAGATTGTTCGCCTGGTCAAAAAGTACCGCGTGTGGGATAACCTCACGCCGGTTCGTTTGCGCCGCCTGCTCGAGGAACTCGGCCCCATGTTCGTCAAGATGGGGCAGATTCTGGCCAACCGGTCCGAGATTTTGCCGCAACGCTTTTGCGACGAGCTACGTCGTCTGCGCTCCGACGTGGAGCCGGTGCCGTACGAGGTCGTACTCAGTTGTCTGGAAGAAGAATACGGCCTGCGCCTGGGGGAGATGTTCGATGCGATCGACCCCAATCCGCTTGGTAGCGCATCGCTCGCGCAGGTGCACCGCGCTCGTCTGGTGACGGGCGAGGACGTGGCCGTCAAGGTGCAGCGCCCCGGTGCGCAGCAGGTTATGGCACAGGACATCGATATCATCCGCTCGGTGGTGCGTATCGTTTCCAAGTTCGTCAACACCGATCAATTCGTTGACCTGCACGGCGTAGTCGAGGAGTTGTGGACCTCGTTTCGCGAGGAGACCAACTTTTTGGCCGAGGCCAAAAACCTCAACGACTTCTACGAGTTCCATAAGAGCGTTCATGGCGTGACGTGTCCTAAATCCTATCTGGACCTGTGCACCGAGCACGTGGTGGTTATGGACTACGTCGACGGCATTTCGATCGCCGATCCTGAACGCTTGGTGGCCGAGGGCTATGACTTGGAAAAGATCGGTGCCGCAATCGTCGAGGATTACTCGACGCAGGTGCTCGATGACGGCTTTTTCCATGCCGACCCGCATGCGGGAAACATTATTCTCAAGGACGGCATCGTTTACTTTATCGACTTGGGCATGGTCGGACGCATGTCGAGTCACGATCGCGGTATCGTCAAGGACATGATTTTCGCCGTGGCCGAGGGTGACGTGCCCAAGCTCAAGGATTCGCTCATGCGCTTTGCCGTGACGCGCGGCGACTCGGCCGAGCTCGACCATTCGGCCTTTTTGTCCGACTTGGACTTTATCGTCGCCGACTTTGCGGGTCTTGATCTTAAGGACCTGGATATCGGCGAGTTTTTGACCTCGCTGCTCAATCTGGCACGCAAATATGACGTTGAGCTGCCGAGTGTGGTGACGATGTTCGCCCGTGGCATGGTGACGCTCGAGGGCCTGCTGACCGAGTACATGCCCAACGTCAACATGATCCAGATCATCCAGACGCACATCAAAAACGAGAAGAGCACCTATGTGCGCGTCCGCGAAATGGGGCGCGATCTTGCCGCGAGCAGCTATCGCGCAGCAAAAGGCTCGCTCGAGGCGGCCGAGTATCTGGGCTTGGCGTCGCGCATGCTCACGCGCGGCCAGCTTAAGGTGAACACGCAGATCATGAGCAGCGATAAGGCGCTGCGACAGCTGGGTGGAATTATCGACCGCATGTCGATGGCAATTGTGATCGCCGGTCTGTTTATCGGTTCGTCGGTGGTGTACTACGCGCGCATCGAGCCGGTTGTCCTCGGCATTCCGGTCATCGGCTTCTTTGGCTACGTGAGCGCGCTGGTGCTGGCGCTTATGCTGGGTCGCAATATCTGGCTCAACAGCCACGGCGGCAAGCACTAGAGGCTGCGGCCGTCACCGCATTCTCCTATCGCAAACAATAGCTTTTACCTTGGGCTTCGCCTGCGTGCGAGGCCCTTTTGCGTGATACCATACTGACGGTAATAATCGATGGCCTAGATGGTGGTGCGGAGACGCACGAATGCGCGGTTTTCCTGCGCGTTTGGGAGAATCGGGGTGCAAGTCCCCGGCTGTACCAGTAACCGTAATTCCTCTTGGCTCGGGATGTTCGCGTCGCAGATCGGACGGCGCGCCTGAGCCGTTAAGGTTAAGTCGGATCGCCTCCCATCTTGCATGCGGCTGCGGCGTATGCTGCCGGTGTGCATAGGGCTCTGGAGGGAAGAGAGATCCCAATGGGGGAACTCGAGCGCAACATGCGCGATGACGTGGGGCAGCCTCAAGGCAACGCTCCAAGTACAGACAATGGGGGACAAATGGATATGTTTGAGGACGAGCGCGAGCGCGCCTCGTTGCATCGCCGTGGCGCGATTGCACGCGGTGTAGCCAAGCGCGGCCTGGTGGCATTCCTGACCTTCGCGATGGCCTTTGGCACCACGCCGGCTCAGTTGTGGGCCGAGGGCGCCGAGGGCATTGCCGAGGCTGTGGCTCAGGCTGCGACGTCGGGCGAGGACGCAGCGCTTGCGGGCGGTGCCGCTGAGCAGAGCGGCGCCGAGGTTTCGGATTCCGAGGACGCGCCTGCAGCTAGTGCAGCCATAACAGAGGCAGCAACTGGCGACGAAGGCTCGGCGACGGGGGAGAGCCCTGCTACGAGCGAGCAGTCTTCGACGGCATCCGCTGGCCAAGCAGGATCTGCCGCCGCGGCTGCCGTTCAGACGGAGAACCCGACAGAAACTGGCGATGTCGCCAAGAAGCAAGTCGAGGTCTCGTTCTCGATTATCGGCACCGATGCCGACGGCAAGGCTCAGACCTGGGTGGCACCTACGCAGCTTAAGCTCGACGAGGGCTCGACGGCTGCGGACGCCTTCGTTAAGCTGCAGGAGAAGACGGGCTTTAAGGCGAAATACGATCCGAACACGGCATACGGTTTCTACCTCGAAAGCATCACGTCCCCGAGCGATGGCCGCACGCTTGCCTTCGATCCGGCGACTTATGCCTACTGGCAGCTGTTTGTCGACGGCGCGTCTTCCTCGGTTGGCGCGAGCGGCGTCAAGCTCACCCAGGGGCAGAAGATTGAGTTTGCCTATACGGCTGGTAGCTCGTCCCCTGTCGTTAAGGACCAGGTTGCCGCAAATGTGACCGTCATTGGTCGCGATGCCCAGGGCAAGACTCAGACTTGGGTCGATAACGCGCAGTATGTGGTGACGTCCGGCTCGAACGCACTTGACCTTACGAAGGTCGCGCTCGAGGCGAATGATATTGACGCCGTTGTTGCGGGCTCCTTCATTCTGAGCCTTAAGTACAATGGCGTTGAGCTGGGTACGCCGCTCGATTATTCGACCTCTTGGCAGCTGTTCATCAACGGCAAGTCGAGCGACTACACGGCGGACAATGTCACCATTCATGCCGGCGATACCGTTACGTGGTTCTACGGTGGCTGGGGCGACCAGTTGCCCTCTGATTCCGTCCATGCTTCCGTTCAGGTGCTTGGCAAGGACAAGGACGGCAAGCAGCAGGTGTGGGCCTCGACGGGCCAGACGAGTCTCAAGGCGGGCTCTACTGCCAAGGACCTGTTGGAGCAGACTGGTCTTGATCTCGTTACTAGTGAAGAGTCTTGGGGCTGGTACCTCAGCGGCATTAAATCGCCGCTTGACGGTAAGACCTATAAGTCTGATCCTGCGACCCGCAGTTATTGGCAATTCTATGTAAATGGCAAGTCCGCCACGGTCGGTGCCGGCAACTACGAACTCCAAGATGGTGACGCCGTCACCTTTATGTATGCTGGCGACAGCGATGCCCTTCCTGGTCAGGTTCTTGGGTCTGTCGATGTTATCGGTCCCGATGTCAACGGCAACAATACTTGCTGGGGCTCGGCAAGCAGTGTTTCTTTGCCCGAAGGCTCTACTGCCCAGAACCTTATTGAGACGGTCCTGAAGGCCAAGGGCGTTACGTACAACGGCTCCCAGAGTGGTGAGTACTGGTCCCTCAATTCCATCAACTCGCCGTTCGATCACAAGCCGTATGCCTGGGATGCTGCGACCAATAAATCTTGGCACCTGTATATCAATGGAGAGCCCTCCTTACTCTGCGCCAACCAGATTACGCTCAAGAGCGGCGATAAGGTCACGCTTGCCTATACCACCGACGATTCGCCCATGCCCGATCCCGACAAGATTGTCGTGGACCCGAGTGCGACGACTCCTGATTGGGATGCCGAGTGGGCCGGCTACGGTAACAGCGGCAACGGTACGTCCGTTACGGACGCCAAGACGCCTGCGCAGGCCGCCGGTCTTAAGTGGGCCTTCGATTGGAAGGCCGAGTCTGGTCAGCAGTATGCCAACTGCAGCGAGCCTGTCATTGCTAACGGTTTTGTGTACATCGCGACCGAGAACGAGCTCATTAAGATCGATTCGTCCACGGGCAAAAAGGTTGCCTCTGCGCCGCTTGCCTCCAAGGTGAGCTATACCTCTCGTCCGATCTATACCAATGGCCTTATCATCGTTCCGCTCAACGGCGGTGCGGTCCAGGCGATTACTGCAGACAAGCTGATCTGCAAGTGGCTGACGCCTGGTTTGACGGACTTGACGCAGAGCTCCTGCACCGTCGTTTCGGACGGCGAGTACGTCTATGTAGGCTCGGTCGATATTTCGTATGACGAGAATTACAGCGCGACCTACGGCAACGGCTCCTTTGCGCGCATTAAGATTGCCACGGGCGAAGTTTCTTGGCAGAACATCGACCCTGCCGAGGGCTATTACTGGACTGGTGCGGCTTTGACGGATAAGTATGCCATCGTTCCTACGAGCGCGGGTACGCTTAAGTGCATTGATAAGACGACGGGCGATGTCGTTTCGACCATGAAGCTCGGCGCTCTCGCAAATGCCGATTGCATTGCCGATCCGTCCAATGGTTCGACCTTCTATCAGATGACGCACGACGGAAAGCTCCATGTGATTTCGCTTTCGGCGAAGGGCGTGTTGAGTGAACAGAAGACGGTTGATCTGGGCCTTACGAATAACATGAGCGCTCCGGCGGTGGCTGGTGAAAACTTGATTGTCGGCGGACAGACGGCTACTGGCTCTGCTCTGGTTCTCTATAACCTGAAGACGGGCAAGACCACGATGGTCGCTGCTGCCGACGGCAAGGCGCTGCCGGCTGGTCTCAACGGTATTGCTGCTACTCCGCTGGTGAGTGTTCAGGGCGGCAAGACCTATGTGTACTTCACCGTTAACAGCGCGGATAGCAAGGATTACGTCAACTACTCTGCTGGTGGTGGCGTGTATCGCTATACGCTTGGCGACGCAGAGGCGACGCAGATTTATGATGCGGCTGGCCATTACCAGTACTGTGACTCTCCGGTCATTGCCGATGCATCTGGCAACCTGTACTACATCAATGATTCGGGTACGCTGTTCAAGCTCGGGGCTGTTGAGTCTTGGACGGTTGCCTTTAATTCCAACGGCGGGTCTGCTTGCGACACTAAGTTTGTTGCTACGGCCGACGGCAAGCTGGTCAAGCCGGCCGATCCGACGCGCGATGGCTACACTTTCGGCGGTTGGTTCACCGATGAGGCTTGCACGCAGGCGTATGACTTCAGTACGCCGGTGACGGCCGATCTGACGCTGTATGCCAAGTGGACCAAGAATGCTGTTAACCCTGGCGGCAATGGCGGTTCTGGCACTAATGGTGGCAACGGTGGCGCTGGCAACGGTTCCGGTGCTGGCACGGGCACGGGCTCCGGCTCCGGCACGAAGGGCCAGCAGGCTGGCGGCGCTGTCGCCCCGGGTCAGAAGCCGGTGACCAAGACGACGGTGTCGACCAAGACCGAGACCAAGGACAACAAGTCCGACAAGAAGGACTCCGATAAGTCCGATAAGAAGGACGAGAAGAAGCCTGACAAGAAGGACGGCAAGTCCGACAAGAAGTCCGATTCCAAGTCCGATACGGGTGCTGCTTCCACGACCACTGCTAAGAAGTCCTCTAGTGCTTCCGAGCAGGAGATTGGCACCAACCCGCTCGCCATTGTTGGCGTTGCCGCCGGCGTCATCGGTCTCGCCATCGTCGGCGTGTTCGTGTTCACCAAACGTCGGTAGGTGAGGGCTGTGTCCAATAAATCCAAGGACGCTGAACCCAAGCAACCAAATTCCTCGTTCATTCAGTTCGACGATGCAAAGCAACAGGGCGCCGCTTCGGCGGCGTCCGCCCCTCGACGGAAGGCGCTTCTTGGCGTTCTGATTGCCGCGTGCGTTGCGCTGATTGTCATATCGCTGGGCTTCGTCCATCCTTCCGAGAGCGGCGCCTGGTCCGTTGATTGGATCGTTCAGACCGTGACGGGGGAGAGCGTTGTCACCAAGGACACCAAGGCATCTGGCTCGACTACGACTTCGGGCGAGGCCAGTTCTAAGGATTCCAAGTCATCGAATGACGCAAAAGATGGGTCCAAGTCCAAGGACGATTCCGAGTCTTCAAACAAGGAATCGGATAAAAGCTCGGATAGCAAGAAGTCCGATAGTCAGGACGGCAAGAAGTCTGGAGATAAATCCGCTGCCCAGAATACGGGAGCCGGCGATACTTCCAATGTGTCTGGCGGTGCTTCTTCGGGCGGCGGTCAGTCGTCTGATGGAGTCTCCAGCTCTAATGGCGGAAGCGCTCCCTCGGGCGGCCAGAGCGGCTCACAGGAGTCCAACTGCGTAACGGTAACGGTTTCGGTCACATCGAGCGCCGTGGGCAATCCTGTGTCCTCTGGTGGCACCTTTACCTTTAACGAAGGTGCTACCGTCTACGATGCCCTGTGCGCGCTGGGCCTTTCTGTCAACGCACATGGCTCGTCGTACGGCACGTATGTCTCCGCGATTGGTGGTTTGGCCGAGAAACAGTACGGCGGCACGAGTGGCTGGATGTACTCCGTCAACGGCACAACGCCCATGACGGCGTGCAGCAACTACGTTCTCTCCAACGGCGACAACGTGGTCTGGTATTACGTAACGGGCTAGAGACCTCGACATATCGCACCAAGCGGGCGGTTCGGACAAACATCCGGGCCGCCCGCTTTTCATGTGTAGAGGACTTGGTCGCCGGGGACCTCGGCAAACAAAAAACCGGTTGGAACGGGAATTCCAACCGGTTATACATTCAAGCAAATAGTGAATCGACTACGACCGTGCGCCCTCGAGGAAGAAGCGGCGGCTGAAGTAGTTGTACCAGGTGACGAGGAACGTAGCGATCGCTTTCATGGCCTGGTAGCCGATGCTCAAAAACGTGACGCCCACAAACATGTACAGGTCGTTGAGACCCAGACCAATTACCGACAGGATGGTGAAGATCGTAAACTCGCGCTTGCGGCTCATGCCCTCGCGATGGTCGAACACGTACTTCATGCTGAGCCAGTAGTTAACCACGACGGAGGTGGTAAACGAGACTGTGGTGCTCATCAAAAAGTCGAGATGGAACAGCTCGACGAGCGCAATCAGCATGCCCCAGTCGATGCCAAAGGAGATAAGGCCCACGACAGCGAACTTGAGGAATTGCTTAGTATGAGGTTGTGCCAGTGCCTTGCGCACGTAATCACATCCAATGCGTTGACGAATCGAGCAGAGGATACTTTAGAGCTTTTGCATGGGAAACGTAAGGTCTTTGCCAAGAACTATACGAACTCGCCAAATTTGCAAGAGACAATCCGCAAACGTGCCAAATTTGCCCGTAAACGAACAAGGCCCACGAACAACGCAGCGCTCGACGCACGTCGTTCGTGGGCCCCGTAGTGCAACGAGGAGGCCGAGCTATTTGGTCTCCTCGCCCTCCAGGAAGATCTTTCGGGTCACAAAGTTGTAGACCATGACCAGTGCGGTGGCGCAAATCTTGGCGATATTGGCCTCGAGCCCCAGACCGGCGTTGAGCGCCAGCACGATACCGTCGTTGAGCGCCAAGCCGATCACGGACAGCACGACAAAGATAATGAACTCGCGGCGGCGACTCATGCCCTCCTTGTGTGCAAACACGTACTTCATGCTCGCGACGTAGTTAAAGATGAGCGAGACGATAAAGCCGCTGGTGTTGGCGATCAGGATGTTAAGGCCCAGACCGTAGTGGAGCAGATTCATGATGCCAAAGTCGATGACCGTGGCGACGACGCCGACGACGCCAAACTTCATGATCTGCGCAAGGAGCTTTTGCATGGTACCTGCCTTAGGATTGCGCCGACGCGCCGCGGGGATGATGAACTCAGCAAGTTTAGCCAATCCCCACGGGTGGAGCTAGGCGCGCTCCTCGATAGCACCGTTTCTATATGCATCGAGCAGTTGGCGTAGGTCCTGGATCTGGCTGCGGATCTTGGCACCCGTATCGGTGTCGCTTACCATGCGGCGGCGGTCGGCCTCGTCAAAGCGGTTGGTCTCGCTCTCGATATCGATATTGCGGGTGAGCGCCTCGGCAACGGTGGTAAAGGCCTGGTGCGACTTGAGGCGGCATCCGCGCGAGCTCGAGATGAGCGTGTAGCCGGCGATGCCCGTCTTGGGGTGGTAGGCGCGGCAGAAACCGCCATCGATGACCAGCAGCTTGCCGTTGGCGCGGATGGGCTGCTCGCCCTTGGTAGTCTTGACGGGCGTATGGCCATTGATGATGTGACCGGTCGGCGAACAGGCCATGGGGGCAACGCCGAACTCGCGCATGATGTCGTCGCAGACCGAGGGCGACTTGGTTAGCGTAAAGTACGGGTCCATCGGCTCGACCCAGGTGCTCTTATCGGCGATATAGGCGCGCTCAAAGGTACGCACCAGGCGTCCGCTGGCGGGTGAGTTAAAGCCGATCCACAGGTACCACATCCAGTCGAGGGCATCGCGGTCGCCGACGCGCCAGGCTCGGCGGGCGATATGGTCGCAAAAATCGAGATAATCGCGGCCTGCGTGCCAGGTGCCCAGGCAGTTCATGCTGCTAAAGGTACCATCCTCGTTGAGCGGCACGCAGCCATGGAACAGCAGATTGCCGTTGGCGACCTTATACATCGAGCCGTGGGTGTAGAGGAAATCGATATGGCGATGCAGGTGGTCGGCGGTGACAAACTCGGACACGAGCTTGTCGATGATGTGTTGCTCCTGGAGCGTGAGCATGTAGGGGTCCGTCGGGTCGACGGTGGGGAAGTCGCTGGTCGTGAGCGGCCACACGCTGCCGTCGGCAAGCGTGACTGTGCCGGCGTCGTGATCGATTTTGTCGAGCAGCAGGCGGTTGGTCATGTCGAACTCGGGGTGGCGCTGGATAATCTGGCCCTCGAGCTTAAAGAGCAGGACGTTGATGGCTTTAATCAGCGGGCTGATGGGCTCACCGGCGGTATAGGTGGCATCGGCAAAGGCGACAAGCTCGCGCAGCGAGATGCCATAGTCGTTCTCGAGGATCTCGTAATTGTCGTAGCGCAGGTTGTTGCGCAGCACCGTGGCGATGCAGGCAGGCTCACCGGCCGCAGCGCCCATCCACAGTAGGTCGTGGTTACCCCACTGAATGTCGATCGAATGGTAGGTGAGCAGGCGGTCCATAATCTTGGCAGCGCCGCCGCCACGGTCGAAGATATCGCCCACCAGGTGCAGGTGGTCGACGGCCAGGCGCTTGATGAGCGAGGCGAGCGACTCGATAAAGTCGTCGGCGCTTGCGGTCTCTAGGATGGACCCAACGATGCGCTCGTGATAGCGCACGCGATAGTTGTTCTCGTCCGGATGCGTGTGCAGCAACTCGTCGATGATGTAGGCGTAATCGCGCGGGATGGCCTTACGCACCTTGGAGCGCGTATAGCGGCTCGAAAGCGAGCGGGCAACCACAATGAGTTGGTCGAGCATGGTCTTGTACCAGGTGGGCGAGTCCTCGCGCTTGCTGCGGACCAGCTCGATCTTCTCGCGCGGGTAGTAGATGAGCGTGCACAGCTCGCCCTTTTCGTCAAACGTGAGCGTGTCGCCAAAAATCTCGTCGACATGTTCGCGCACGACGCCCGAACAGTTGTTGAGGATGTGCATAAAGGCTTCGTACTCGCCATGCACGTCGCTCATAAAATGCTCGGTGCCTTTGGGCAGGTTGAGGATGGCCGAGAGATTGATGATCTCGGTAAACGCGGATTGCTCGGTGGGAAATTGTTTCGACAGCAGACGCAGATACTTGAAGTCTTGCGGATTGCGATCGAATGCGACCATGAAACACCTTCCGATGGGGTTGGTAAAACTGATAAACAGCGTCAAACGTTTATCAGTATGCGCCGCTTTTGTTTCGATTGGGGGTGGGAGGTCGAATTGTTGGCCGAACGGTTTGGTAAATCGATTTAGTTGAGGTAGATATGGCGGTTGGGTGGAGACGTAGGGTCGTTTTTACAGACGTATGCCTCCGGGATCGATAGAGATGATGACGGTAAAGATGTTCACCACCTTTGGCTCTATTTGGTAAATAGTGGACATTTGTACCGTATTTATGCTTGCTGTGCGATAATTTTTATAACTATACGTAAGGAGCCTCATATGAGTGATTTTGTCCTGACCTGTGAATCCGCCGCCGATCGAACTCGGGAGTTCTTTGAATCGCGCAATATCCCTGTCGTGTGTTTTCATTACGAGATCGACGATGTTGTCTATGCGGACGATCTGTATCAGTCGATTACGCCGGACGAGTTTTTTGCCCAGATATCCGCGGGCGCCATGCCCAAGACGTCTCAGGTGAGCGTGGGTGAGTACGAGGAGTTTTGGGAGCCGCTTGTTGCCGAGGGCAAAGACGTGCTGCACCTGACGTTGTCGTCGGGTATTTCGGGCACGTATGGATCGGCCTGCGTTGCGGCACAGATGCTCGCGGATCGCTATCCCCGGGGCGGCAAGGTGCGCGTCATCGATTCGCTGGGGGCGTCTTCGGGCTTTGGCCTGTTGCTGGAATATGCCGCCGATGTGCGCGATAGCGGGGCTTCACTCGACGAGACGGCTGCCTGGATCGAGGAGCACAAGCTCAACCTGCACCACTGGTTCTTCTCGACCGATCTGTCGAGCTACCTGCGCGGCGGGCGCATTTCGGCTGCGAGCGCGATCATCGGCACGGCGCTTAAGATTTGCCCGCTTATGACGGTCGATTGCGAAGGTGGGCTGTCGCCACGTGAGAAGATTCGCACTAAGAAGCGCGCGATTTCCGAGATGGCTAAGACCATGGTGGCACATGTGCAGGACGGTGCGGATTATTCGGGTAAGTGCATCATGTCGCACTCGGCGTGTCGCGAGGATGCCGAGGCAGTTGCGGCGCTGATTGAGGAACAGGTTCCGCAGCTTAAAGGCAAGATTGAGATCAATGACATCGGTACTCTGATTGGCTCGCATACTGGACCTGGTACGGTGGCGCTCTTCTTTATGGGCGACAAGCGCGTGGATTAATTGCCCCATCACATCGCTGCATGATTGCTCAAACGAAAACGGCCCGCCTCACGTTTGTGGGGCGGGCCAAGATGTTTTGCTAGCGTTTCTTTCCTCGGAAGAAAAAGCCGTGCAGTGAGGGCTTGAGCCCGCGGTTGGCGCGACGCTCCTCGACGCGCTCGTGGATCGAAGCGACGCGCTCGATGACCTCGTCGGGAATCGGCACGTCGGGATTCATGTTCTCGACCTGGCTGACCTCGGCGGCGGCGACCTGGTCGATAATGGGCACATCGTCGCGCGAGATGACAGGTGTGGCGTCTTCCTTCATCTTGCGATAACGCTGCATCATGTCGGTCTGTAGCTGCTGGGCCGAAGGCGGCGTCCAGATGATGGCGTTGGCGCCGGCGGCGATAGTCTCACGGATGCTCTCGGGCGTCTTGCCGCCCGGTGCGATGAGCGGCAGGTTGGGATAGTGCTCGCGCAGCTCGCGCAGGACCTGCGGCGTGTTCTTTCCGGCCGCGATGTTGAGGATCTTGGCGCCGGCGCGCACTTTGGCATGCGCATCATCGTCGCAACGTACGACCGTGGCGATGACGGGGATATCGGCGATGTTGGTGATGTGCTCGACCATCTCGGCGGTGGCAGGGGAGTTGACCACACAGCCCGCCGCGCCCTGCATCTCGGAGACGGCTGCCATCTGCACGGAGCGCTTACCAGTGGTGGTGCCACCGCCCACACCTACAAAGACCGGGCACTCGGCAACGGTCAACAACGCCTGCGTAATGGCCGGCTGTGGCGTGAAGGGGTAAACGGCAAAGACGGCATCGGCGTTGGAGTTGCGGATGACCGCGACGTCGGTGGTGTAGATAAGCGATTTGATACGACGACCGAAGAGCGTAAAGCCGCTAGCCTCTTCGATCTCGTCGGGCATACGGAGGGCCGCCTTTCGCAAGCGCCCGTCGATGGGCAGCGGCTCCATGGGAAGCAGTCCGTTGGGGGTCACGGCTACCTGGGGTTCGGTGAACTCGTCTGCGAGCTCGACCTCGGAGAAATCGACCGAGGCGACGATGTCCTCGTGAACCTCGGCGGGCACATCGATGGGGGCTTGGTCGTTTGCCGCGGCAGGCGTGTCGAAGGAGCTGGTGCCGACGAAGGCGTCGACGCGCTCATTTAGATCGTTGAGGGTATCCATGGAGGCTCGATTCTATGTGATGACGGCCGGCAGGGTGCCGGCAGCGTTGTGCTTGCTAAATCGTTTGACGAGTTGATTTTTCCCCGCCGCGTCCTCCGTTAGACCGAAGGGCGGCGAACGTGAAGGAGCTGTGGTGGCGGGGATCGAGGTGCTATCTTGAAAGTCCCGTTTAAAAGAGAGGTGACGCGGTATGGAATTTTCGGCAATGTTGGGCTCGATTGGCCTATGCGTGGGCGCAATCGTAGCCGCCGCGGTCATCTACTTTGTGGTCACGGCCATTAAGGGAAAAAGGGCCGAACGCAAGGAGCGCACGATGCTTAAACAGCATCGCGACCAGCAGGGCAAACGCGCACAGAGATAGCTTGTTGAGTTTTGGATCCGTGCGCTAGCTGCGTTTTCGGATCAGGGCAATGTAGAAGCCCTCAAAGTCGCGGCTAGGCGGAATGGTCAGCGTGCCGGGCATACCGTTGGCGACGGACGAGACGTGGCTGGCGGCGATGGCCTCGGTGAGGGCGTTGCACTCGATGCGTGGCTCTTCGCCAACTTCCTGAGCACGGCGCGTTTCACTTTCGCTCGGCGTGCCGTCGAGGGGGATAAGCTCGCAATCCATGTGCTTGTCGAGGGCCTCTTGCAGGGCGTCCTCGTTTTCCTGCGGCAAGATCGAACAAGTCGAATAGACGAGCGTGCCGCCCGGTTTGAGGGCTCCCATGGCGCGGTCCAGAAGTGCTCGCTGCGAGCGGGCGCACCTGCTCAGCAACTGCTCGGTGAGGCCGCGCAGGCTCTTCTCGTTGCCGCTGACGACTGTGCCCGTGCCGGTGCAGGGAGCGTCGAGCAGGATACGGTCAAAGCGGAAGAACTCGTCGAGCTCGCGTGCGTCGATGCGCATGACGGGCACGTTTTTTGCGCCTTGGCGGTGGAGGTTGGCTTCGAGCTTCTCGGCGCGGGGAATGCTCATCTCGCAGGCGGTGAGGTGTGCCTGGCCCTGGGTGAGGGCGGCGATCTGCGTCGTCTTGCCGCCGGGGGCCGCGCACATGTCCAGGATGTCCTCGCCGGCCTGGGCGCCCAAGACCAACGGCGGCATCATGGACGACAGACTTTGCAAGTAGATCTTGCCGTCGCGGTAGATGTCGAGGTCCCACAGGTCGGAAACCTGGGCCTCGGGCAGGATGGAAGCGTCCGGGTACCATGCGACGGGGCGGTGGGCGATGCCGGCGGCATCGAGCGCCGCGGCGATGTCCTCGGCGGTTGCCTTGAGCGTGTTGGCGCGCAGCGTGACCGGGCGTGTGGCCGCGGCGCCGAAGCCCTCGATCATAAGCTCGGCATCGGCGGGCACATAGGCGCCGGCGACCGTGTCGACCATAAAGCGCGGCAGGTCGGCGGCGCAGGGAAGGGCGGCAAGCTGGTCGGAAAGCTCGGTGGCGGCAAACTGCCTGAGCTTGAGCTCGGCCTTGACCTGCTTTTTCTGCTTACGACGACGCGGCTTGGACATCCGTCTTTCCTTCCCATTCCATTACATGTCGAGTGTTTAGTACTGGCTCTCGTGCTTGCTAAAGAAGTCGAAGCGCGGGGGCAGCGGCTTCACGCGGTGCTCGCCGGGCTTCTCGCCCAGGATCTCCACGAACTCGTCCGTGGAGGCAAAGATGTTATCCCAGCTAAAGAAAGCGACCGGGTCGACGTCGAAGTACTCGCAGATGAGCTCGCAGCCGGCAGGGACGATGCCGTGCATGAGCACGGTCGCCACGCGCAGCTCGGTAAAGGCGTCGACGAGGGCCTGCGTCATCGCGGCGTTTGCTGGCTTGCCTTCGAGCTTGTTGGCGGCCTTGGAAGCGTCGCTCCAGCGCTTGTTGGCGGCGCGCAGGTAGTCGTCGCACACGGCAAGCGCGCGGTGCGTCTCGAACTTGTACATAGCCTGCTCAAAGGCGAGAGCTGCCTGCTCGGCGGCTTCGACCACGGCGGCAGAGGCCGCACCGGCGGGGATGCAGCCGTTGCGATAGGGGCTCTCGTCGCCTTCCTTGACGGCGACGCCGTAGAAGCAGCTGCGGGCCAGGCGGTTGAAGACGCCGGTCAGCAGCGCGCTCTCCTTAAGGGCCGGATCGATAACGCGCTTGTCGTCGCAGGCACGCACCTCGTTGCCGTCCTTGTCCTTGCCGGTCACACGCGTGTCGTATGCCTTGGGGCTAAAGCTCACCGGCTTCTCGGATAGGCCGAGCGACAGCCAGTGCGCGCGCATCTGCTCGCAGGTGTAGTGGTTGAGCAGGTCGTCTGCCGGCGGGGGAGGGGTCTGCGAGGACGAGCTCGCCTTTTTGCCCATGTAGAGCAGGTGATAGCAGGCGCTGACGGTGCTCTGCGTAAGGTCCCAACCCAGGGCCTCCCACATGGCGGTTTGCGCGATGCAGTAGAAATAGATGTTGTCCTGACCGATGAACTGGTAGATCTGCGCGTCGTCCGAGCACCACCAGTCGCGCCAGTCGAGCGAGCTGTGCTGGTAGGTGGGCACGGGGACCTGCGTGGAATCGGCGGCGGGCTCGCCCATGAGGGCGGCATCCTGGGCGGCGACGCCCTCGGTCACGCCGGCGGCCTTGGCATCGCGTGCGAGCACGGTGCGAGTGTAGCTGATGGGCGCCCACAGGCTCTCGGGCCAGCACCAGCAGGTGACGTCGGTTACGCCGTCAACCTCGGGCACCGGAACGCCCCAGTCGATGTTGCCGGTGATGCGGAAGGGCACGAGCGCCTTGCCGCTGCGGAAGCGCACGCCGCCGTTGGCGAGCACCGCGTGGGCGTCGTCGCGCTCCTTCCAGCTGGGGAAGGTGACGGTAAAGCTGCTCTTGTTGCCCTCGGGCTCCAGCACGGTGTGCTCGGGGAGCTGGTCCTCGACGGCATCGAAGGCCTCGCGGAACTTGTTCTGGATGTAGAGCTGAGCCGGCAGCAGCCACTCCTCCATGGTCTTGGAGACCACGGAGCGAACCTGCGGGTTCTGGGCGAGCTTGGCGGTGTAGGTCTTCATAAAGTCGAGGTAGGCCGGCAGGTCAAAGTAGAGATTGTCGACCGGGCGCAGCTCGGGCACCTCGCCGGTGAGCTGGCTCTTGGGCGCGATGAGCTCCTCGGGCTCAAACTGGTGGCCCAGATCGCACTCGTCGGCATAAGCCTTCTCGGACTTGCAGCCCTGGATGGGGCAGCGGCCGATGACCTGGCGGCCGTTGAGGAACGTGCCGGCCTTGGCATCGTAGAACTGCAGCGTGGAGCGCTTGGAGATGGTGCCCTGCTCGTGCAGGCGCTCGATAATCTCGGCAGTCACCTCGTTGTGGATCTGGGCCGCCGGCTCAAGGCCCGAGCCGCCGTAGATGTCGCAGCTGATGTTGTAGTTGTTGAGGGTCGCGGCCTGGCGGGAGTGATTGGACTCGACATACTCGCCGATGGACTTGTCGTAGCCCTCGTTCTCCTTGAGCTTGCGGTAGCTCTCCATGATGGGCGAACCGTAGCAGTCGGTGCCCGAGGTGAAGATGACGTTTTCGCGGCCCAGGCGGTCGCGCAGGAAGCGGGCGAAGAAGTCGGCCGGGACAAAGACGCCGCCGACGTGGCCAAAGTGCAGACCCTTGTTGCCGTAGGGCTCGCCGGCGGTAACGATGGCGCGGCGCGGCCAGCTGGGACGGTCGTTCATGGAGTATTTGGATGCCATGGGACTCCTTCGCATATAGGTAAGAGCGCGGCCGGGCACGGGGTTCGGCGGCGCGGTGGTCAATTCGTGCATATCGTTCGACATTATCGCACATGCGGGCGGGTGCGTGGCAGGGGCGCTATCCTAAGATGCTATGAATGAGATTTCCAACATACATGCGTTTGAGGACGAGGTTTTTCTGCACGCTTGCTTCGTGTGGGGGATGGCCGTGATCGCGGTGTTTGCCGTGTGCCTGGTGCCGGTGTTTATGCTGTTGGGCGGGCCTGCGGACTTGGACGCGGCTGAGGCGGGCGGCTGGACCACCGTCGTGGGCTGGATGGTCGGTGTGGCTGCGGTTTCTGCAGCGTCGTTTGCCGTGCACGAGCTGGTGCATGCGGTGTTTTTTAAGCTGCTGGCGCCTGCGGGCGCGCATGTGACCTTTGGCGCGAATCGTGAGACGGCGATGATCTATGCCTGCGCCGAGGGCGTCGTGTATTCGCGTCGGCGGTACATGGCGGTTTGCCTGGCGCCGACGGTTGTTTTGACGGTGGCGTTTGCCCTGGGGTTTGCGTTCTCGGGCTATCCGCTGCTGTGCTACCTGGCGGCTGGTCTGCACTTGTCGGGCTGCGTGGGCGATTGGTATTACGTGCGGACCATCCTGCGCGACCGCCGCATTGTCGCCTGCGAGGATACGTCCTTTGGCGTGCGCTTTTTCGGGTGAGGAGATGTTGATGAGGCCGTTGTTGTTGCACGCTTGCTGTGCGCCGTGCTCACTTGAGCCGGTTCGCTTGCTGCGCGAAGAGGGGTTTGAACCCACGATTTGCTGGACCAACCCCAATATTCAGCCGCGCGATGAATGGCAGCGCCGCTTGGACGAGCTACGCCGGTGGTGTGCCGATGGCGACATCGAGCTCATCGAAGCGGGGGAGGACCGCGAGCGCTGGGAGGCCGGCGTGGCCCCGCTGGGCGCCGATCGACCCCGTCGCTGTCGCGCGTGCTATGCCCTGCGCTTGGCCGAGGCGTGCCGCGTGGCCCAGGAGCGCGGGTTTGAGTTTGTGGGCACGACGCTCGCCGTCTCGCCGTATCAGCTGTTCGATACCTGCAATGATGTTTTGGAGCGTCTGGCTGTCGCCCGCGGTCTCACCCCGGTGATTCGCGATTTTCGCCCGTATTACCCCGAGGCGACACGTCGTTCGCGCGAGCTTGGCATGTATCGGCAGAACTACTGTGGTTGCCGCTTCTCGGCTGTCGAGGCGGCCATGGACCGCGCCCGCATCCGCGACGAGCGCAAAGCCGCCAAAAAGTAGTTCGTTTGGGACGTCAGCCTGCTAGGATGTAGAGCGGACTTTAGCTATATAAGGAGTATCCGACGTGTCTATGCGTACCGATGATTTTGACTACAACCTTCCTGAGGAACTGATTGCCCAGGCTCCTGCCGAGCCGCGCGACTCCTGCCGCCTGCTGGTGGTTGATCGCAAAGGCTCCGAGACAGGAACGCCGCTAGAGCATGGCGGTACCGTTGAGCACCGCATCTTCCGCGACATCATCGACTATATCGAGCCGGGCGATGTGCTCGTCATCAACCAGACGCGCGTGATGCCGGCCCGTCTTATCGGTCGCAAGGCTGGCTCGGGCGGTGTGGTCGAGACGCTGCTGCTCAAGCGCCGCGAGGATGTTGACCCGCTGGGTCACGTTTGGGAGTGCCTGGTCAAGCCGGGCAAGCGCCTGAAGCCCGGTGCTCAGATTGAGTATCGCGCCGGTGGCGCCCATGCGCCCGAGGGGGCTCCCGTGGTGCTGATGGCCGAGGTCATCGACTTTGTCACCGATAGCCGCGGCGGTCGTCTGGTGCGTTTTGAGCCGGCCGGTTGCAATGCCGCCGGTGACCCGCGCACGCTCGACGAGGCCATCCATGCTGCCGGCCACGTGCCGCTGCCGCCTTACATTACCGATTACGAGGGCGATCCCGAGAAGTACCAGACCGTCTACGCCATGAAGGAGGAGCACTCGGCTGCCGCTCCTACGGCGGGTCTGCATTTTACGCCCGAGCTTATGGCTGCCATTGAGGCCAAGGGCGCGAAGTTTGCCGCCGTCGAGCTCGAGGTGGGCATCGATACCTTCCGTTTGGTGGAGGAGGACGATCCCACGCAGCATGTGATGCACACCGAGCGCTACCACGTGTCGCAGGAGGTTGTCGACGCTGTGCATAAGGCTAAGGCCGAGGGGCATCGCGTGATCGCCGTCGGCACCACTGCAGTGCGCTCGCTCGAGAGCGCCTTTGACGCGGATGCCCCGGTGTCCGATCCGGCCGTGACAGCGCGTTATTTTGAAGGCCGTGAGGACGGCGCCGACACGCTCGGCCGCGGTGACATCGTGGTGCGCGAGAACGCGACGACGCAGCTCTACCTCATGCCTGGCTCGACCTATCACGTGGTCGACGCGCTGATCACGAACTTCCACGTGCCGCGCTCTACGCTCATGATGCTCGTGAGCGCGCTGGCCACCCGCGACCAGATCATGGATGCCTACGCCGCTGCTATCGAGGAGCGCTATCGCTTCTTCAGCTTTGGCGACGCGATGCTCATTTGTTAGTTACGCGGTTCTACGAACCGCGTAACCAGTTGACGCTGCAAACGCCCCTAAGCGGCAATCTGACGTTCAATCGTCGGGCATGACCAGAAGGTCAATGCCCTCCTCTTTCACGTCACCTTGCTCGCTTAGGGGCGTTTTCGCTGACTTTGCCAAAGCATCGGCAGGTACTCATTGGGGACGTACTTAAATGAGTGCCTGCAGAATGAGAGTGGATAATCTCCCGTTTTTGGCCTGCTTGGGGGCTCAAAGTGGGAGATTATCCACTCTCGTCATTGGGCTAGTCGTTGGGGACGTTCTTGTTTGACTAGTCGTTTAAGAACGTCCCCAATGACTACTTGCTTGCGAACAGCCAGACTAGGATGATCGCCAGGATTGCGGCGACGATGCAGACGATGGCGCCGGTGAATTTGATGCGTGAGTCGCGGGTGCGCTCTCGTACGTCATCCTCGGTAGCCTCGAGCTGGGCCACTTCGCGCTCGGTTTCGGCGTGTTCGGCTTTGTCTCGGGCCAAGGATCCTGCAAGCGACTCAGTGATCTCTGGGTGGTCGTGCACCTCGGTCGCCTGTTCGATGATCGACTGTGCATGTGCGGCATCTGCTTGGGCGTTGGCGATGGTCTGCTCCTGGTCGCGGCGTGCCTTGTCCTCCGCGGCGATCTTCTCGCGCAGTTCGCGCTGACGAGTCGCGGCGGCAGTCTTCGCCGTCTGCAACTCGTCGCGCGCGGCATCGGCTTCGGTCGTCACGGCTTGGTGCGCGCGTTTTGCGTCGGCGATAGGGGCTTGAGCCTGCTCGACGGCCTGCTCGGCGGCGGCAAGTGAATGCTCAAGATCGGCGGTCACGCGCGGAATGTCTTCCTCGGCCTTGCGGAGGGCGTCGGCAGCGTCGGAGATTTGCATAGACAGCTCGCTGGTGCGCACGGTGTAATTGGCGGGATTTGCCGAAGGGTTGCGCTGCAGCTCGGCATACTCGCGACGCAAGGTCTCGAGCTGTGCGCGCGTAGCATCGGCAGTTTGTCGTGCGGCGGCGACACCGGTATCGCGCTCAGCCTTCACTTTGTCGCGGATGCGCTTGGAATCCTCAAGGCGACGAACCAGGCGGTTGCCGGTCTCGCGCGAACTCGCCTCGCGGGCTTCCACGGCGTCGAGTGCAGCCTTCAGGCGGAGCTCGGTCGCATCGTCCTCTGCCTTCATTTGCTCGAGCTGGCCCTTGAGCTCAGTCGCTTTGGCGGCATGGGCGTCGCGGTCAATCTCGGCGGCCGCAGCGGTCTTTTGTGCCGTGGCGATTGCCTGGCGCTGGTCGGCGATGATCTGATCGTAGCGGCCTGCGATGTCCTGGCGCGTCTCGAGCTCCTCTGCCTGGTCGGCGATGCGCTGCTCAAGCTCGGACAGGTGGGCGCGGGCATCGGCGAGTGCCTTCTTGGCGGCGTTCATCTCGCGCATGGCCGACGCGCCCTGGGCGATAAAAGTGCCCACGGCGTTCGCGGTGTTCGAGACGGCGGTCCCCAGATCGCGGCTCGCGGCGGGGGAGTGCGGGGCGGTCGGGCGAGCGGTGTCGGCAGCGTCCGCATCGGTAGCCTGCGGCGCGGCGATATTGCCGGTGCCGCCTTCGATCACGGAAAAGCCCGCTGCGTGTGGGTCGACCGCGTCGGTGCCGATCGTGGGGTGCTCGAGTTGCAGGAACGAGGGCATGGTGCTGCCCTGGTCGGCAACCGGGGTCTCGCCGGGCACAAACGTCGAGGCGGCCTCGGCAGCTTCCTCTTCCTCGGCGTCGACATCGGCATCGGCGACAGCGTCTTTCATCGCTTTGACGGCATCCATCATGGAGTCCATGACGGCGTCGAGCTCTTCTTCCGAAGACACCTCGATGGGGCCTGCTGCTTGCGGAGCGTTCTCAGCCTTGGGCTCAGTATCGCTCGGGTCCGGCTGCTCTAGTTGCTCTTCTTTGTCTTGCTCTGCGGCGACATTTGCGTCTGCGGCCTCGTCTGCGGCGGCAGGAGCCTCCTCGACAGCGGCATCAATGCCGCCATCGCTTCTGGTGGAAGTATCGCAGTCGTCAATGGTGTCTGCGGAATTATCAATATGCTGTTGAGTCTGGGGGTCCAGCTCGTCTGTCATAGGCATGTGCTCCTCATCGTTGTTTGTCACCCTATGATAAAGTCTCGCGCCGACATCCCGCGCGCTGCAGCAAAGTTTCAAAACGTGTTCGATGGCTCGCGTCGATAGCAAAAACTCGGCCACTTTATCCAGTTTGTACTTGACATTCCCTTCGCCGAAAGACGTTGCGCCGTTCGCCTGCCATGGGCTTTATTTTTCGCTTGAACCCGCTAAAGTTGCATTTCAGCTTTTGGCGCGTGAAGTTGGATGCGCGCAGTCGACGGGCAGGCCCGTCGCGATTTGAAAGGACTTTGTATGGGACTTTTCACTGGTAAGACCGTGATCGTTACCGGCGGCGGCAAGGCCACGCTTAAGGACGGCTCCGCTGGTTCCATCGGCTACGGCATCGATATCGCTTTTGCCAAGGAGGGCGCAAACCTCGTCATCACCGGCCGCAACGTCGCCAAGCTCGAGGCCGCCAAGGAATCCCTCGAGGCCGAGTACGGTGTCAAGGTTCTGCCTGTTCAGGCCGATGTTTCTGCTGGTCAGGACAACGAGGCTGTCGTCCAGAACGTCATCGACAAGGCCATTGAGGAGTTCGGTCGCATCGACGCCGTCGTCAACAACGCTCAGGCCAGCGCCTCGGGCGTGACCATTGCCGATCACACCATGGATCAGTTTAACCTGGCCATTTACTCTGGCCTGTATGCCACCTACCTGTACATGCAGAAGGCCTATCCGCACCTGAAGGAGACCAAGGGCTCCGTGGTCAACTTTGCTTCGGGCGCCGGCCTGTTTGGCAACTACGGCCAGTGCAGCTATGCCGCCGCCAAGGAAGGCATCCGTGGTCTGACTCGCGTTGCCGCCAACGAGTGGGGCAAGGACGGCATCAACGTCAATATCGTTTGCCCGCTTGCTTGGACCGCCGCGCTCGAGAACTTCCAGGATGCCTATCCCGAGGCGTTCAAGGCCAACGTCCACATGCCGCCGGCAGGCCACTACGGCGACGTCGAGAAGGAAATCGGCCGCGTTGTCGTTCAGCTCTGCGGTCCCGACTTTAAGTATATGAACGGCGAGACCGTCACCCTCGAGGGTGGCATGGGCCAGCGTCCGTAGGGTTACGCGGTTTTACCAAACCGCGTAACGGGTCGACGCTGCGCGGTCACCAGGGCGACAACTTGTCATTCAAAGAGGGCGGCATGACCAGAAGGTCAATGCCGCCCTCTTTTCATGCCAATTTGTTCGCCCTGGTGACCGCTCGCTGACGTTGTCAAAACATCGGCGTTGCCAAAATATCGGCGTTGCCGTGGCTGGTAAATAGCTCCACTCATCGGGGACGTACTTAAATGAGTGCCCGCAGAATGAAAGTGGATAATCTCCCGTTTTTGGGCTGTGCTTTGGGCAAAAGTGGGAGATTATCCACGCTCATCCGGTAAGCGTCCAAAAATCCACGCTCACTTGCCGTGTCCCTGCCGTATCCTCCTCGCGCCAGTTTCTGTCGAGTCGGTGCTTCTTGCGGGTTGCCCGTATAATGGTTTGCGTATGAACCGCAACCAAGGAGTTCCAGTTTATGGACCAGAGCCTCTTTAAATTCGACCTTATCGCCGAGGACCCGACCACGCACGCGCGCGCCGGCGTGCTGCATACTCCGCACGGCGACATCGAGACGCCGATCTTTATGCCCGTGGGCACCAAGGCAAACGTCAAGGGTATTCCCACCGAGACCGTCAAGCAGCTCGGTGCCCAGATCGTGCTTGCCAATACCTATCACCTGTCCATGCGTCCCGGCGAGGACACCATCGCCGAGCTGGGCGGACTGCACAAGTTCATGAACTGGCACGGCCCCATCCTCACCGACTCGGGCGGTTTCCAGGTCTTCAGCCACAACGACGCCGTCAAGCTCACCGACGAGGGCGTGCGCTTTATCGTCAACGATTACGACGGCCGCCACGTGTTCTGGACGCCCGAGGACAACATGGAAATCGCCATGAAGCTCGGCTCCGACATCTGCATGCAGCTCGACCAATGCCCCGGCTATCCTGCCACGCGTGCCTATGTCGAGCGCGCCGTGGAGCTGTCGAGTATGTGGGCCGAGCGCTGCTACAAGGCTCATACCCGTGATGACCAGGCACTTTTTGGCATCGTTCAGGGTGGCATGCATCTGGATCTGCGCCTGCGATCGCTGCGCCACCTGGAGGAGTGCGGCGACTTCCCCGGCTACGGCATCGGCGGCTACTCGGTGGGCGAGGACCATGAGACCATGTTCGAGACGCTGGCGCCGCTGGTTTCCGAGTACATGCCTAAGCACAAGCCGCGCTACCTCATGGGCGTCGGCAACCCTACCACGCTCGTGCGCGGCGTTGGCGTGGGCATCGACATGTTCGACTGCGTGCTGCCGACGCGCACTGGCCGCATGGGTACCGCGTTTTCGAGCGAGGGTCGCCTCAACTTCCGCAACGCGCGCTTTGCGCGCGACGACGGCCCCATCGACCCCACCTGCACCTGCCCGGTGTGCACGGGCGGCTACAGCCGCGCGCTCATCCGTCACATGGTCACGCAGAAGGAGATGCTCGGCGGTATTCTGCTGTCGATGCACAACATCTACTACCTGCTCAACCTTATGCAGCGTGCCCGTCAGGCCATTATCGAGGGCCGCTACGGCGCGTTTGTGAGCGACTGGATGAACAGCCCTGCGGCGGTGGACTACTAAGAGCCGCGACCGCTGACCGATGCCTTGCAAGCGCATGATGCATCGTGGATACCATACCGAATAGTTGATGTTCGGGCGGGTGTTTGACGCATGGCGTCGACCCCGCTCGCTTTTCTTTTTCTCGATAGGAGTACCCTTGATTAAGAATGAGAACGTCGAGGGCGAGCCGGCCTACGACGAGACGTACCGACGCGGCCCCGTGGTCATGCGCGGCCCCATGATTCCTAAGGACAACACCTACGCCAACCTGCTGGCGCCCGAGGACTCGACCGACTGGTTGCATGCCGACCCCTGGCGCGTGCTGCGCATTCAGGCCGAGTTTGTCGATGGCTTTGGCGCGCTTGCCGAGCTTGGTCCTGCGGTGACCATCTTCGGCAGTGCCCGCACGCCCAAGACCGATCCGCTCTACAAGGCGGCGCGTACGGTCGGTCGTAAAATCGCCCAGCGCGGCGTGGCGGTTATCACCGGCGGTGGTCCCGGCGTCATGGAGGCGGCCAACAGGGGAGCGGCGAGCGCGAACGGCAAGTCGGTCGGCTTGGGTATCGAGCTTCCGCACGAGCACGGGCTCAACAAATACGTGAACCTCGGTATGGACTTCCGTTACTTCTTTGTGCGCAAGACCATGTTCGTCAAATACAGCTCGGGCGCCATCGTGTTTCCCGGTGGTTTTGGTACGCTCGACGAGATGTTCGAGGTGCTCACGCTGGTGCAGACGCACAAGGTTAAGCGCATGCCGCTCGTTTTGGTGGGCACCGAGTACTGGCGGGGCCTGTTCGACTGGCTTAATGGCCCGGTGATGGACACCGGTATGATCAGCCCGCTCGATCCGGAGCTGGTGCACATTACCGACGACCTCAACGAGGCCGTCGATATCGCCCTGAGCGGGCTGATGTAGGGCGAGCGTGCCTGTCGTTGTAGTGATGAGAAGGCAGGCTGATGCTATTTAGCATCAGCCTGCCTTCTAAATTGGGTATACTGATGCAAAAGACGAGAGCGAGGAGGTCGCGTATGTCTACTGCAACGGTTAAGCCTACGACGGTTCGCATCGAAGAGGGGCTCAAGGAACAGGCGACTGAGTTCTTGGATACGGTTGGTCTGAGTCTCAATTCGTATCTGAACCTTGCTGTTCGGCAGCTGGTAAATCAGCGAAAGATTCCGTTTGAGATTGTGGGTCGGCCCGAAGTTCCCAACGAGGCGACGAGGCGCGCCATGGTGATTGCCGAGGCTCATGAGTTGGGGATTCTGCCAGACGACAGCCCGTCATTCAATAACGCTGATGAGCTTATATCATTCCTCGATGAGGACTAGCGATGTTTGAGATTAAAGTCGAGGCTCAGTTTAAGGCGGATTACAAACGGACGATGCGCATCCATCCGCAGCTAAAAACCGAGTTTAAGGCAGCAGTCGCAGAGCTTGCAGCTCGCGGCTCGCTTCCCGCGGAATATGGCGCCCATGAGCTTTCAAACCCGGGCGGCAATTACAACGGCCACATCGATTTCCATCTATCCGATGGCTTGGTCGATGTGGTCGTTCTGTACTTGCCGCATAAGACTAATCCTGTGATCCGACTGGTGAGAATGGGCTCGCATGAGGAGTTATTTCAGGGCCCGCAGGGCTGATTGCTCGCTTATGTTTCGCGGGGAAATAGGGATTGATTCGCGGCCGATTGGCTAAAACAGCCCCTATTCCACCGTAACTGTTGGAGACGTCCCGTTCGTGGCTGCGACCTCCAGTTCTCCTCTTCGCTGGATTTCGCTTAAAAGCTCGGCTGCAACTTCGCTGCTTTTGAAACGGATGCTGCAGTCCTCTTTCTTAGGAAAGGCCAGTAACGGGATAGTTCCGTACCAGACGGTTTCCTCGTCAATTACTGACGCGCGCAGGCGCCCTTCGGCTTTGATGGAATAGTCGACGTTCATCTCGGTAAAACTCGCTTTCACGTCATTGTGCGGAGTCGAGGCAATTGAAATCTCAAGGGCAATCCCACGGGCGGCGGCGCCTGTGAGTACGGCAGCGAGCTTTGCGAGGCATGCAGCGGATGCGTAGGGCGCGGCAATAAAAATGCTTTTCGTTGCGCGCTCGATGTCATCCGCTAAGGCCTCCACGGCCCTTGCCGGCCTAACGAGGATGTTTTGATCGGCCCGTTTGTTGTCATTTGCTGCAAAGACTTCATACCCCAGCTTGGCGTAGGTCTTGAGTCTCTTCTGGTACATGTGCGCGAGCATGGGTATCGACAAATCAACATAGTCGAATATCTCAACCCGCTGCTTGCCCTCGTGACTTCTATGTAGCCTGCCTGCCTGCTGCGTTATGCTGCCGTCCCAAGATATCGGTGTGGCAATGAGCAGAGTGTCAAGGTAAGACAGGTCGAAACCCTCGCCCAGAAGGCCTTCGGTTGCGATGATAATTCGATGCTCATGCTCGAAGCCGGGAAGGCTGTTCAGTATTGCCTTTCTTTCTTTGGCGTCGATTTCTCCGGTTAAGAGTATAGGTTCGTGTCCGCGGCTTTGAAGCAGCCTACATAGCTCTTCGGCATGTTTTTTCCTTTTGGATAGCACAAGCGGATGTCGACCGTTTGACGCGGTCTCGAGGGCATCGTCGACAATTGCTTCGTTTCTCGCTGTGTGCGCACACAGGAGATCGAGAACTTGATTAAAGGACGCCCCTGGTTCGTAGGCGGGTAGTCGAACTCCGGTAAAACGCGGCCTAACAACGCGCTGAATTCCCTGTTGGATTGCTTGCGTTTTTGGATCAATGACATGGCGAAGCGGGCCGCAGAGCATTGAGAGTGCTCGCGTGAGTCCGTCCGAGCGTTCGGGCGTCGCGGAAAGGCCGTATACATATTTGGCTGGAGCGGATTTGAGGACGAGCTCAAGCTGTGGTGCGGCTGCATGGTGACATTCATCACAGATGATGAGGCCGTAATCACGAACGAACTCCTTGGCTATTGGTTCTCCGGTCTGGGGGTCCTTGCTGGACAGAGACTGGAATGAAGCAATGTCGATGAGATGGCTTATGGTGGTTTTGCCTCCTCCGATTTGGCCAATGAGCGGAGGCTGCCTTTTACTGATTCGTCCTTTTGGGGTTCGAACTGGCTTTCTGTTATCCGTAATGTCGATAAACCGTTCGAGCTGGGATTTCCATTGGGCAATGAGCGCAGTCTTGGGAACGATGACAAGCGTTGGAAGACCGATGGCAGCAATAAGATAGGCCCCAATGACGGTTTTCCCGAAACCCGTCGGCGCGGACATGATCCCGTCTTCATAGTTGAGCATCTGTTCGGCGGCAATTTGCTGTTCAGGGCGAAGAGCCCCTTTAAATGTCATCACAATTGGATTGCCCGACATGCGCTTGTCTGAATAGTGAGCAGAAGCGCCGGCTTCTTGAAGCAGCCGCTCGAGTTGAGCTTTACAGCCTCTGGGAATCGCAACGCAGCCATCTCTAAGTTCACTGAGGTCTATGTACCGCGGTTTGCCAAATACTGATTGGTGCATTGATTGGGCACGGAAGAATTCCGGGTTGGCAAATGTTGCAAGCCTGCGAACCTCCATCTGGGCGGCCGGGCTCAGAGATCTTTCGGTTATGTAGAGCATATCGGCTTGCGTGACGGGTAGCGATGACGGGAAGTCCTGCAGCGTGAGCGGAAGCCGCTTTCGCGGCCTCTGAGAATGTGGCGCGGCGGTGTTTCCCGCCACTGCAGCTGATATTCCATGCGGTTTATTGTCGATGCTTTCGATTAGATTTTGCACCGTTGCATGTGGAACCAGCTGAATTTGTGAAAGGTAAAGCCATTGATCGGGAAAGGGCTCAAATTGCTCGTCAACAAATACACTGTTCCCTTTTCGCTGCGCTTTTCCTTGAAAAGGCAGTGCTATGAGATTTCCGAAGCCGCCCTCAGGAATGGTGGACTGCGCGGGCAGCATCCGGTCAAAAGCTTCAAAGGTGATTGTCTTGTTGAGCGCCGCCGCTTCGGTGATAAGGCTGCTTCCAAATTCTCGTGCGATCTTTGCGCTGGTGAGCTCTAGGAAGAAAAACCAGACATGTGCGCCGTTACCTGATCTCGATCGCTCGACTGCAGCATCGATCCCATGGTTTTTTGCGACAAGCCGAATGGCGTTTGTCGCTTCTTTCCAATCGGCTCCGTCAAAGTCGATGACCAGGACTTTTGTGTTACTGTCACTATCGAGAACGTATTGACCTATGACGTCTCGGAGCCTGTCGTCGTTGCCTTTGAAATGGGCGATGATCGCGGCATCGCTCAGCTTGGGGAAGATGCGGTTGCCGCATTCCGCGCATTTGGTTTTCTGACGATTTACTTTGGGGCAAATGCTTGCCTTCCATTCATTTGCGCAGGCGGGTGTATAGCCGATGCCCCCGTCTTTTCTGCGGTACCCATGAGCGTAAACATCTTTGCGGCCAGTAAAGAGATTGCGAAAGAGTTCCAGTTTGTCGCGCGCTGGGCTCGCACTGGTGACGATTCCTTCGACCTGTGCCCGTCTATCGAAAGATTCGCCAGCTTTCTCCCATTCTTCCAGTGTTGCGTAACGGATGTCTGGACCGTTGCCGCAGATGACGATTTGGCTGTGCGGCTCCGATACATGGGCGACGGTTTTCTTGAATTGGAATAGCGTACCCCCGATGAGGGCGTATTGATGCGTGACGGTGCTCATGTAAATGCCGTTCTTGTCGGAGTTCATTGAAATGAGGGTACGTTATTTTGATTTTTAAGGGACTCGACTCTGATTTTGGTTCGGTGATAGCGGAGTACAGCTCCGTGAGTGGTGTTTGGCTGATGTCAAAATGTGCGGTAGCTGTTGCTGAATGGGTTTTGGCGGCCATGAGGTGGGCTGGAGGCGCAGGAAACTATCCTCGAATAGACCCTGTGGGCAAAAAATGGCAAATATGAGTACTGTGGTTTGAGCAGTAACATATCATCTGGAAAGTATTTAAGACCAATCGATTCGGATTGGATAGAATCAACCCTCTAAACATGGCGATTCGGGACTTTATGACGCTCGGAATTGGCGGAAGATGGCAAATTCAGCCAGATTTCGCTGTTACTAAACTGGTAACAGTACTCATATTTGCCATTTTTTGCCCAGAGGGTATCGCAAGGGGGTTGGACAAAGCATCGATCGCCGCCAATTTCTCGATTAGCTGGTTGGGCGGCAATGAAGTTGCGGCGTAATGGGAAGCGTTTCGCGGCCTTTTGGCTAAAACGGCCCCTTTTCCGCCGCGACTCCTAAAAAGACGCCGGCGCGCCTTGAGTTGCGGCGCGTCGGCGTGATGGCTTTGTTGTGGCTGGGTGTACTTCGGTTGTTCGACGGCTTTGGCATGTCCGATCTTGCCAGGCAAGCCTTTGTTACCGTTTAACGTTTGCCCAGATAAAACCTGCCAAAATAAACCTGTCCCTAATTGGCAGGTTGGTAGCGGGGACAGTAGCTGATGGCGATGGCGTCGACGCCTACGTGGGTGGCGATGGTGCAGCCGATGGGGCCGGTGCCGGCGTCTACGTAGTTCTGGCCTGCGAGCGCTTGGTTAACGAGCTCCTGCTCCTCGGCAGCACCGGTCGTGAGCACGCGCACGCTGGAGCCCGGGTGCTCGGTCAAAAATTCGAGGCAGTCAGCCATGGTGTTCGCAACGATGCGCTTGGCACCGCGGCCCTTCTTGATGGCCTTGATTTCGCCTGACTTCCACTCCGGCGAAACGGCCAGGCGAATGTTGAACATCTGCGTGAGCTGGCCGGCGAGTTTGGGCGCGCGGCCGTTCTTAACGAGGTTCTCGAGTGTGCGGGGAATCAGTAGCAGGTGTGCATCGGGCAGCGTCGCGCGGATCTGCGCCTCGGTCTCGTCCAGGCTGCGGCCGTCCTCGCGCATGGCGAGCGCGTACTCCACCAGCAGACCCTCGGCGCCCGAACCGGTGCGCGAATCGATGCAGCGCACGTCGAGCTCGTGGGTCTCGGCCGTCAGGCTGGCGTTGGCATAGCAGGCAGACCACTCGCTGCATAGCGAGATAAAGATGGCGCTATCATGGCCGTCGGCGCGCACGCGGTCAAAGAGCGCCTTGAACTCGCCGGCGCTCGGCTGCGATGTGTGCGGCAACTGCTCGGAACCAGCCATGCGGGCGATGTATTCCTCGGCGGTAATCTGCACCTGGTCGAGCAGGTCCTCGCCCTCGATAATCACATGCAGCGGAATCACGTAAATGCCGAGCTCTTGAGCACGAGCGGGGGAGATGTCCGACGTGGAGTCGGTTATGATGGCAAAAGACATAATTGCACCTTTCGTTGGGGCGCTTGCGCGCCGCCTTCTGAGAGCAAAGTGCGACAAGTATAGTAGAGTCGTTCCACATTACTAGGTTCAATTGTTGAATAGTCAACAGTTTGAAGTGTCGGTGTGGAAATCGTCAACTGGGGAAGAGAGGGTGCCAGTGGAGCAGCTGGAGATATGCAAGCGGTCGGTTGTGCTGTTTGATTTCGATGGCACGGTGGCCGATACAGGCCGGGCGGTGATGACCTCGACGCGCAAGACGCTGGCTGTGCGCGGGTTTTCGGAGGCGCAGATGGGTGATCTGCGCCGCATGATTGGGCCGCCCCTGTGGAAGAGCTTTCACGACTTTTATGGCTTCTCGCGCGAGGAGTCGCTTGTGGTGGCCGACGAGTACCGTGCCTTTTTTGATGAGCTGGGACCGGAAGAGTACCCTGTGTTCGATGGAATTTCCGAGCTGCTGGATGGGTTGGCCGCCCAGGGGCATCGCTTGGCCGTGGCGACGTCGCGCATGGAGGCAAAGTGCATCGACATGGTGGGCGAGCTGGGGCTTTCTCAGTTTAAGGCAGTGGTTGGCATGAATCCGCCGCAGGGACGCGAGACCAAGGCCGATTCGGTCCGCGATGCCCTGGCGGCGCTCGGTGCGACGGAGGACGATGCCGTGATGATCGGCGATCGCTTTAACGATGTGGAGGGCGCGCACGCAATGGGCGTGCCGTGCATCGGCATCTATTCGGGCGCGGCGGCGCCGGGTGAGCATGAGGCCGCGGGCGCCGATGCGGTGGTGCACTCGGTGGCCGAGCTTGCTAAACTTTTCGCTATATAAGTATGTGATGTGAGGGGCGGGCACGCTCGCCGCTCATTGGTAAGGAGGTCGTCCATGAATCAGGTGGAGCAGAGCGTTGCCGAGTATGTCGACGAGGTTTGGGAAGATGTCGTCGCCGATATCGAGCGTCTGGTGAGCTATCCGTCCGTGGCGGTTTCTGCCAATGCGGAGCCCGGCGCGCCGTTTGGCCGTCCAGTCCGTGACGCGCTCGATTGCGCGCTCGGCATTGCGCAAAAGCTCGGCTACCAGACGAGCGACGACGAGGGTTATGTGGGCATTGCCGATATCCCTGGCCGCGGCGACAAGCAGCTCGCGACCATTTGCCATGTGGACGTGGTGCCCGCAGGCCCCGGCTGGAACACCGACCCGTTTGCGATGGAGCGTCGCGAGGGCTGGCTGCTCGGCCGCGGCGTTATCGACGACAAGGGTCCTGCCGTGCTGTCGCTCTACGCCGGCGCCTATCTGCTCAAGCACGGTATTACCCCGCGCTACACCTTCCGCGCGCTGCTGGGCTGCGATGAGGAGGTGGGCATGTCCGACGTTCACCATTATCTGGAGAACCACGCAGACCCCGATTTTTTGTTTACACCCGATGCCGAGTTCCCGGTCTGTAATGCCGAGAAGGGCCAGTTTGGGGCGACGTTTGTGAGTTCCAAGATCGACGGCGGGCGCATTGTGTCCTGGAGCGGTGCCGAGGCGAGCAACGCCATTCCGTCGCAGTCTATCTGCGAGCTTGCGATTGCCGCCGATGAACTGCCGGCGCCCGTTGAGAATGCCGGCCGCCTGGAGATCACGGCGCTCGATAACGGGCATGCGCAGATTTTTGCCCACGGCATTGGCGGTCATGCCTCGATGCCCGAGGGAACGATCAATGCCGTCGGCCTCATCGTGGCGTATCTGCGCGAGGCCGAGGATGCGTTTGGTGCCCGTGACGAGCGCCTGCTGACGCCTGCCGAGCACGAGTTCGTCAAGTTCCTGGCCTTTGTGCATGCGGATGCCTATGGCCGCGGCCTGGGTATCGATGCGACGAACGCGGCGTTTGGCCCGCTCACGTGCAACCCCGGCGTCATCCGCGTGGTGGATGGCCACATTGAGCAGGTCATTGACGTGCGTTTCCCCGACAGCACGAGCGCCGATACCATCCGCGAGCAGCTCGAGCCACTTGTGGGCCGCTTTGGCGTGACGTATCGCGTGGATCGCGCAAAGGTGCCGTTCTCGGTCTCTGCCGACGATCCGGCTGTGAAGGCGCTTATCGATACCTATAACGAGTTTACGGGCAAGCATGTCGAGCCCTTCGCCATGGGCGGTGGCACGTACGCACGCAACTTTGCCCGCGCCGTCTCGTTTGGCCCCGAGGAGACCGGCCTGGAGCTGCCCCCATGGGGCGGCCAGATGCACGGCCCCAACGAGTGCGCCAACGAAGAGCAGCTCAAGCAGGCGCTCAAGATTTATATCGTCGCAATCCTGCGCTTGAACGAGCTGGAGCTTTAAGGTTACGCGAACGCCAGGGTGACAACCTGTCTTTCGAAGAGGACGGCATGACCAGAAGGTCTATGCCGTCCTCTTTCTGAAAATGATCCCTTGGGGACGGAGGAAAACGGATCATTTGGTGTAAAAGGCGGGTCATGCTTGTCGGCGGGATTGTTATTCGTTTGTAAAGCCCTGCCGCGCTTGCGGTAAGGGTCTATCAGATGCCCGTAATAAAGCGCAGCTGACGCGGGCGCTGCCCGATCGAGACCGTATCTTTCCAAACAGCAAAGCGGGCAGGGTGCCCGCGAGTCGCTTGTATGAAAGGAAGATCATGCTCGATCAGGCTTATTCTCGTCGTCAGTTCCTCGGCCTCGCTGGTGGTCTCGCCAGCATCGTGGGCCTCGGCCTCGTTGGTTGCGGCGGCGCAGGCGCTTCCGACGCCGCCGACAAGGGTAGCGCCGCTGCCGCCGAGTCCGTCTCCGGTGAGGTGACCTACGACGGTGCCTCCTCGTTCCAGGCTCTCGTCGAGGCCGCTGCCGAGAAGTTCATGGATGCCAATCCGGACGTCTCCGTCTCCGGTTCGGGTAACGGTTCGGGTAAGGGCCTGACCGCTGTCGCCGCCGGCACCGTCACCATCGGTAACTCTGACGTCTTCGCCGAGACCAAGCTCGAGGCCGATCAGGTCAAGAACCTCGTCGACCACGAGGTCGCCGTCGTGGGCATGGGCCCCGTCGTCTCCAAGAACGTTACGGTCGACGACCTGTCCCTCGAGCAGCTCAAGGGCATCTTCTCCGGCCAGATCACCAACTGGAAGGAGGTCGGTGGCGACGACGCCACCATCGTCGTCCTCAACCGCAAGGCCGGCTCCGGTACCCGCGCCACCTTTGAGGCTGCCGTCTTTGGCGACGAGGCCAACGACTTTAAGGGCGACGCCGAGCTCGACAAGTCCGGCGACGTCCAGACCCAGATGGCCAGCACCGACAACGCCATCTCCTACCTCGACTTCTCGCACTTCGACGACTCCAAGTTCAACGCCATCAAGGTCGAGGGCGTCGAGCCCAAGAGCGCAAACGTTACCGACGACTCCTTTAAGATCTGGGCGACCGAGCACATGTACTGCTCCAAGGACGCCGACGAGGCCACCACGGCCTTCCTGGAGTTCATGCTTTCCGACGACGTCCAGGGCAAGCTCGTCGAGGAGCAGGGCTTTATCCCAGTCTCTGCCATGAAGGTCGTCAAGGACGCCAGCGGCAAGGTATCCGCTAAATAAGTAATCGCCCCGGAAAGGTTTGCAATGGCAAAACAGCTGCCAAAGCGCGACCTTGAGAACGTGGGCCTGGGCGTCACGGGCGCGTGCGTAGCGCTCGTGACGCTTGTCGTTGCCGCGCTCATCTTTATGGTCGCCCAAAAGGGCCTCTCGGCTTTTCTCAAGGACGGCGTCTCGGTCGTAGAGTTCTTCGCCGGCACCAAGTGGGATCTGGCCAACACAGCCGAAAACGGCCTGCCCTACACCGGCGCCCTGCCCCTGATCGTCACCTCGTTTGCGGTCATGGTGCTCTCCACGCTCATCGCGCTGCCCATCGCCATCGGCTCTGCCATCTTTGCGGTCGAGATCCAGCCTAAGTTTGGCTCCAAGGTCTTTCAGCCGCTTATTGAGCTTTTGACCGGCATTCCCTCGGTCGTCTTTGGCCTGATCGGTTTTCACGTGGTCGTCGGCCTTATGAAGAGCGTTCTCCACGTGAGCACAGGCCTGGGCATCTTGCCCGGCGCCATCGTGCTGGCCGTCATGATCCTGCCGACCATGACCACGCTTTCGGTCGATGGCCTGCGTGCCGTGCCCGACAGCTACCGTCAGGGTTCGCTCGCGCTGGGCTACACCCGCTGGCAGACCATCTGGCACGTGGTGCTCAAGAGCGCCATGTCCTCGCTCATGACCGCGGTCATCCTTGGCATGACCCGCGCCTTTGGCGAGACGCTCGCCGTGCGCATGGTTATCGGCGGTATCGAGGCCATGCCGACGTCGCTGCTGTCGCCGGCCTCCACCATCACCACCACGCTCACCACGTCCATGGCGGTCTATGCCGAGGGCTCGGCCCAGGACGACGTCCTGTGGGCGCTCGGTCTTCTGCTGATGGGCATGAGCCTCATCTTTATCCTGATCATCCATCTCATTGGCCGCAAGGGGGCGAAGGCTCGTGGCTAGCACGCGCATCCATATCGACGAGGCGAGACTCGGGCGTGTCCAAAGGCAGGACCGCATCGCCACGGGCGTGCTGACGGCGATCGTCTCCATCGTCATGCTCATCGTCGTCTCCATGGTGGCCTACATCCTGTTCGAGGGCATCTCGACGCTGTTCCAGCCGGGCTTCCTCACGCAGCCTGCGCGCGCCAACGGAACCCAGGGCGGCGTGCTCTACCAGCTGTTCGACTCGTTCTACCTGCTGCTGATCACTCTAGTCATCTCGGTGCCCATCAGCCTGGGCGGAGCGGTCTTCCTGGTTGAGTACGCGCCGAACGGCCCTATCCGCGACATCGCCTCCACCGCTATCGAGACCTTGTCCTCGTTGCCTTCCATCGTCGTCGGCATGTTCGGCTTTCTGGTGTTCTCGGTGCAGCTGGGCTGGAAGTACTCCATCATCTCCGGCGCCGTCGCGCTCACCATGTTCAACATCCCCATCCTGGTGCGCGTGATTCAGCAGGCGCTCGAGGACGTGCCGCAGGCCCAGCGCGATGCGTGCCTGGCCATGGGCCTCACTCGCTGGGAGGCCACACTGCACATCCTGATTCCCGAGGCCATGCCCGCCATCGTGACCGGCATCGTGCTTTCGGCCGGCCGCGTGTTTGGCGAGGCCGCGGCGCTGCTCTTTACCTCGGGCATGAGCTCGCCGGTTCGTCTGAACTTCTTGAGCTTTAACCTGTCGAGCCCCACCTGCGCCTGGAACGTGTTCCGTCCCGGCGAGTCGCTGGCCGTGCACATCTACAAGATCTATGGCGAGGGCAGCCCCGAGGCCCAGCAGATCGTCTGGGGCATCGCGGCACTGCTGATGATTTGCGTGCTGCTGTTTAACGTAGTCGCCCGTATCGTGGGCAAGCAACTGGCAAGGAAGATGACGGCCGAATGAGCGAGATGAACACAACGCCCGCAACCGAGGCGGCATCGTCCGACACCCAGGACTTTTTGTCGAGCGTGGGGGAGAGCGAGAAACGTGTTCGCGTGAGCGGCAAGGCCGTGAGCGACGAGGTCGTGGTCTCCACCAAGGACGTCAACGTGTACTATGGCGACCACCATGCGCTGCACGATGCGTCGCTCGACTTTCACAAGGACGAGATCACGGCGCTCATCGGGCCTTCGGGCTGCGGCAAGTCGACCATTTTGCGCAGCCTCAACCTTATGAATCGCGAGATTCGCGGCTGTCGCGTGGAGGGCGAGATCAACTACCGCGGCCGCAACGTGAACACCAAGACCGAGAACACCTACGAGCTGCGTCGGTCCATTGGCATGGTGTTCCAGCAGCCAAACCCGTTCCGCAAGTCCATTCGCGACAACATTACGTTTGCGCCCAAGCGCCACGGCATCACCGACCGCGACGAGCTCGACCGCATGGTCGAGGAAAGCCTGCGCGGTGCGGCGTTGTGGGACGAGGTCAAGGACAAGCTCGACAAGAGCGCCTACGCGCTTTCGGGCGGCCAGCAGCAGCGTCTGTGCATTGCGCGCACGCTGGCGCTCAACCCCGACGTGATCCTGTTTGACGAGCCCTGTTCGGCGCTCGACCCCATCTCGACGCTGGCGATCGAGGATTTGATGTCGTCGATCGTGGCCGACCGCGCCATCGTCATCGTGACGCACAACATGGAGCAGGCGTCGCGCGTGTCCAACCGCACGGCGTTTTTCTACATGGGCGATATGGTCGAGTACGACGAAACCGACGAGATTTTCCAACGGCCCAAGGATAAGCGGCTGAATGATTACCTCACCGGCATGTTCTCCTAGTCCGGGACATGCTTGAGGCCCGCGGCGGCCATGGTTGCCGCGGGACTGATTGGAGAGGCGGGTCATCTCTTGCGGGAGATGGCCCGCCTTTTTGTGTCGTGTGCTGGTGCGCTTGCCCAAAACCACCACGAAGGCGCCCGTCCCCTTTGTGGTGGTTTTCGCTATCATGGAGAACGTTGAATTTCTACGAAGGAGCAGGGCATATGGCGATTCTTTTGGGATGCGATTCCGTCAGCCTAGAGTTTCCCACCAAGCATATTTTCGATAGCGTGACGCTCGGCGTGGACGAGGGCGACCGTATTGGTATTGTCGGCAAAAACGGCGACGGCAAGTCGACGCTGCTGAGCGTGCTCGCCGGCGCGCTGGAGCCCGACGACGGCCGCGTGACGCACCGCCGCGACACCACGATCGGATTGCTCGGCCAAAAGGACAACCTGGTCGATACCGACACCGTGCATCATGCCGTCGTGGGCGACACGCCCGAGTATGAGTGGGCGTCGAGCCCCCGTACGCGCCAGATCCTCGCCGGCCTCATTAGCGATGTGCCCTGGGAGGGCATGGTAGGCGAGCTCTCGGGCGGTCAGCGCCGCCGCGTGGACCTCGCGCGCCTGCTGATCGGCGACTATGACGTGCTCATGCTCGATGAGCCCACCAACCATCTGGACATGCGCACCATCAACTGGCTTGCGCGTCACTTAAAGGCCCGCTGGCAGCGCGGTCAGGGCGCGATGCTCGTGGTCACGCACGATCGCTGGTTCTTGGACGAGGTCTGCACCAGCATGTGGGAGGTTCACGACGGCCAGGTCGATCCCTTCGAGGGCGGCTATTCGGCATATATCCTGCAGCGCGTGGAACGCGACCGCATGGCCGCGGTTACCGAGGAACGCCGTCGCAACATGGCACGTAAGGAGCTCGCGTGGCTGAGCCGCGGTGCCCAGGCGCGCTCCACCAAGCCCAAGTTTCGCGTGGATGCCGCTCGCGAGCTGATCGCCGACGTGCCGCCCGTGCGTGACGAGCTGGAGCTCAAGCGCCTGGCCGTGAGCCGCCTGGGCAAGCAGGTTATCGATGTGGTCGACGTGGACGCCGGCTATGCGGATACCGATGGCGCGCCCAAGCAGGTGCTCAACGACGTGACCTGGCTCATTGGTGCGGGCGACCGCTATGGTCTTTTGGGCGAGAACGGCGCCGGCAAGTCGACTTTGCTCGACGTGATCCAGGGCAAGATCGCGCCCCTGCGCGGCCGCGTGAAGATCGGCCAGACGGTGCGCTTTGGCGTGCTGTCGCAGCAGCTCGAGGAGCTCGAACCCTACATGGGCGACACGATCCGCGAGGTGCTCAGCCACTATAAGAAGTACTACGTCATTGACGGCAAGGAGACTTCACCCGAGAAGCTCTGCGAGCGTCTGGGCTTTACGACGCAGCAGCTCTGGAGCCGCATCGGCGATCTTTCGGGCGGCCAGCGCCGTCGCCTGTCGCTGCTGCTGACGATCCTGGACGAGCCCAACGTGCTCATCCTGGACGAGCCCGGCAACGACCTGGATACCGACATGCTGGCGATTGTCGAGGACTTGCTGGACGGCTGGCCCGGCACGCTGATTCTGGTGACGCACGACCGCTTTTTGATGGAGCGCGTGACCGACCTGCAGTGGGCGCTGCTCGACGGCCACCTGACGCATATGCCCGGCGGCGTCGACCAGTACCTGCGCCTGTGCAACGCCACCGCCGAGGGCGAGCCCGTGGGTGCACCGAGCGCCAAGACCGGTACGTTCGACACCGGTGCCGCGGCGGCTGCGGCCGAAAAGCCCAAGTCGAGCGGTCAGCCCAACGGCCTTTCCAATGCCGAGCGCCAAAAGCTCCGTCGTGAGGTGAGCTCGCTCGAGCGCAAGATGGAAACGCAGCGCGCTCGCGTGGAGGAGGCCGAGGCCGCCATGGCCCAGGTCGATCCCACCAACTACACGGCGCTGGGCGAGCAGCAGGCAAAGATCGACGAGGCCCACGCCGCCATGGACGAGCTGGAGATGGCGTGGCTCGAGGCGAGCGAGAAGCTCGAGGGCGAGGAGTAGGCGAGGATGATCAAGGCCGCGTTTTTTGATATCGACGGCACGCTGCTGAGCTTTGAGACGCACCGGATTCCGGCGTCGGCGCAGCAGGTGCTCGACAGCTTTCACGAGCAGGGGATTGCGTGCGTCATTGCCACGGGTCGCCCGACCTACCAGATGCCCGATTGGCTGTTCGATCTTGGTTGGGATGCGTACATTACGCTTTCGGGCCAGCACTGTTTTGATGCCGAGGGCGTTTACCGTAGCTGCCCGATCGATCCGGACGACGTTGCGGTGATTGTGGACCAGGTGGCCGAGGGGCGCTACGACTCGCTGTGCATGCAGGGCGAGAACTCGTTTGTGAACCGCCTGTCCGAGCGCGTGGTGACGGCCGGCAGCAACGCGGGAATTGTCTACCACGAGGAGCCGTTTGAGCACGCCTTTGACGCGCCGGTCTACCAGTTTTGCGCCTTTGTGGATCCGGCCGACGAGCATATCGTGACCGACGCCGTGTCGCATTCGCTCACCACGCGCTGGTGCGACCTGTTCTGCGACATTATTCCCGCTAACGGCGGCAAGGACCTGGGTGTGGCAGCGACGCTGGAGCGCCTGGGTGTCGACGCGAGCGAGGCGATCGCCTTTGGCGACGGCGAGAACGACCTGTCGATGTTCTCGGCCGTGGGCACAAGTGTGGCCATGGGCAACGCGCAGGATACCGTGAAGGCCGCAGCGACCTACGTGACGACCGCCGTAGACGACGACGGCATCTACAACGCCGCCGAGCACTTTGGCCTGCTATAGCTACGGATTCGGCACTTGGGGACGTTCCTTTTGCGCCGGCAGTCGGGGGCACTCCTTGCGGGGCGTGTCCCCGCTTTGTTTTCGTCCCGTGCGTTTTGTGAAACACGGTTAACTTTTTAGACAACGTAGTAAGACATAGGCAACTTTTGCGGTAAAGTAAATCAAGCAAAAGTATCCAAAGGCTAACTAGAAGCCATCGCGAAAGGCGGCCCATGGCCCTGCGTGAATCCGGAGAAGACTATCTCGAATCGATCTACGTTCTGTCGGAACGTCAGGGCACCGTGCGCTCGATCGACGTTGCGGAGTACCTCGGCGTAACCAAGGCGAGCGTTTCCAAGGCCATGGCGACGCTGGAAAGCAACGGCTATGTCGAAATGGGCAAACGCGACGTGCATCTGACGGAACGCGGTCTTGAGGTTGCCCGTCAAATGTGGGAGCGCCACTGCTTTTTTGTAGGTCTGCTAGAGGACGCAGGCGTAACGCCCGAGGTTGCCTCGCAAGAGGGCTGTCACATGGAGCACTGCCTGAGCGAGGAGAGTTTCGAGAAGCTAAGGTCGATGCTGAGGCGGGAAGATGTAGCGGGTCCAAAAACAGAAGCCTAACTGACCCACAGTAGCGCGGAGTTCACGCAAAGCGCGAACCAGCGACCGGGACCAGCGGCCCTTTCGGCCAAGTCCATTTCAGCAAAGGAACCCCGCCAGCAAGCGATGCCCAAGAACCGCCAGCTGTGTCAATGCAGGCCGGGGCCGGGCTTGGTTTTGAAAACACTCCGCAGCGCGAGGCCCGCCTTTCCGTTGCTCCGCAGGAGCAGGAAAGACGGGCCTCATGCGCGAGGACGTTTTCAAAACCAAGCCCGGCCCCGGCCGGAGGGACCACGAGCGCTACAGGTTCTTGACACCCATCGCGCGCATGGCGTTCAGGATGGCGATGATCGCCACGCCCACGTCACCAAAGACGGCAAGCCACATATTGGCGATGCCCAGCGCTGCCAGCACAAGGATCAGCAGCTTAATGCCCAGCGCAAAGATGATGTTCTGCCAAACAATCGACATGGTCTTGCGCGCCACGCGAATAGCGCGGGAAATGTCGGACGGCTTGTCGTCCATCAGCACCACGTCGGCGGCCTCGATCGCGGCGTCGGAACCCATGGCGCCCATGGCAATGCCCACATCAGCGCGCGTAAGCACAGGCGCGTCGTTGATACCGTCGCCGACAAAGGCGAGCTTGCCCTTGCCACTTTCGGCCGCGAGCAGCGCTTCAACACGCTCGACCTTGTCGCCCGGCAGCAGCTGCGCGTGGAACTCGTCGAGGCCGAGCTGCTTGGCCACAGACGCCGCAACCTCCTCGCGGTCGCCCGTGAGCATGACGGTGCGCTTGACGCCGGCGGCGTGCAGGTCGAGAATCGTTTGCTCCGCATCGACCTTGATGGTGTCGGCAATTACGATGTGGCCGGCATAGGTGCCGTCGACGAGCACGTGGAGGATCGTACCGACGACCTCGCAATTGGGAGCGTCGATACCGGCCGCAGCAAGCATCTTGGCGTTGCCGACGACGACATGTTTGCTGTCGATAGTCGCCGTCACGCCATGGCCCGCGTCGTTGGTGGAGTCGCTTACGCGCTTGGGATCGAGCTCGCCCTGGAAGGCGGTGCGCACCGACTGCGCGATGGGATGGTCGGAGAACGACTCGGCGAGGGCTGCGACCTCGAGTAGCGACTGCTCGGTATAGCCTGCCTCGGGGTGCACCGCGACGACCGAGAACGTGCCGTTGGTGAGGGTGCCCGTCTTGTCAAAGACGACGGTGTCCACATCGGCGAGCGTCTCGAGGTAGTTGGAACCCTTGATGAGAACGCCCAGCTTGGACGCGCCGCCGATGCCGCCAAAGAAACTGAGCGGCACGCTGATCACGAGCGCACACGGGCAGCTGACGACCAGGAAGGTCAGGCCGCGCAGGATCCAGTCGGACCAGGCGCCGGTGACCAAACCGCCGCCGAGCGCGAGTACCGCGGCCGCGCCGGTGACGGCGGGCGTGTAGACGCGGGCGAAGCGCGTGATGAAGTTCTCGGTGCGCGCCTTCTTTTCGCTGGCATTCTCCACGAGTTCCAGGACGCGCGCGACGGTGGACTCGCCAAAGGGCTTGGTGGTGCGCACGTGGATGAGGCCCGTCATGTTGATGCAACCGCTGATGATATCGTCTCCGGTTTTGGCCGGACGGGGGACTGACTCGCCAGTAAGGGCGGCGGTATCGAGCTGTGTCTCGCCTTCGACGATGATGCCGTCGATGGGCACGCGCTCGCCAGGCTTGACGACGATGACGGTGCCGACGGCGATGTCATCGGGGAAGACTTGCTCGAGCGTGCCGTCGGGCTGCTCGACGTTAGCGTAGTCGGGCGCGATGTCCATCATGGCACTGATCGACTTGCGGCTCTTGCCCACAGCGTATGCCTGGAACAGCTCGCCGACCTGGTAGAACAGCATGACGGCGGCGCCTTCGGCCATGTGCGGGTCGGTATCGGGGAAGAGCACCATGGCAAACGCGCCGATGGTCGCGACTGCCATAAGGAAACTCTCGTCGAAGGCCTTGCCGCGGCGGATGTTATTGAATGCCTTTTGCAGTACGTCGTATCCGGCAATCAAAAACGGCACGAGGAACAGCGCGAAGCTGGCGTAGATGTTGCCAGGCTCCCCAAATGCGATAGTGAGGGCGCCGAGCTCGTCGAGGGCATAAACAACGGCAAAAATGCCCAGTGCTACCAGGATGCGGTTGCGCTTGTGCTCAAGGGACTCTTTCTTCTTGCGCTTCTTCTTTTTCTTTTTGGGATCGGCGGCTGCCATGATTCAAACCTCCCATTTGAGTGTATGAACACTTGCTCATATAATTTCGCGAGCAAAGGCCGCGGCAAGCGCGGCCTTACAGGTCAACGTATGCGCGGGTTAGAGAATGATTTCGCAGTCCGGCTCGGCGTCGGCGGTGAACTCAACGACGCGGTCCAGGACCTCGTCGAACTCGGCGTCGTCAGCCTCGAGCGTCAGCTTCTGGGTCATAAAGTTGACCGAAACGGACTTGACGCCATCGAGCTTAGCCAGCTCGTCCTGAAGTTCACGCGCGCAGTTGGCGCAATCGATCTCGTCGAGCTTGAACTGCTTTTTCATGGTGGGTTCCTTTCCCTGTGTTAGCGGTCTGGGTGCCGGCCGCGCTGATACCGTGGTTGATTGCTATTCGCAGATATGGCTCATGCCCTGGTTAAGCATGGTGTAGACGTGATCGTCGGCGAGCGAGTAGAGAATGTTGCGGCCGTCGCGGCGGAACTTGACCAGGTGCGACTGCTTAAGCGTGCGCAGCTGGTGCGATACTGCCGACTGCGAGGTTGCGGTCGCTTCGGCGATGTCAGCCACGCAGAGCTCGCGGCCCATGAGGGCATAGAGGATCTTGATGCGTGTGGTGTCGCTGAAGACCTTGAACAGGTCGGCCAGGTCGTACAACAGCTCCTCGTCGGGAAGGTCCTCGGGCGAGCAGGTGGTGGGGACGATCGGCTCGGTGGCCTCGATGCCAGTCTTTGTTTCATCAGCGTGGCTGCTCATTGCAACATCCTTTCATATGAACATGCGCTCATATAACTTACTTCCGATTATATGAGCGCATGTTCATATGTCAATACTATTTACGTTAATTTCGATGACTGCTTGCCGCCTCTGCGATTTTCTGCGGGTTGGGAGACATCGACGCAATGCTCGCCAACATATTTCGAGATGTTCGGCCAGCATGCTAAGAAAGCCACCTTGAGAAGCATTAGAACTGTTCATATTTGTACTTTATCGTGTTAAATACCGCGAGAATCAGTTCTTCCTCTACGGGAGTTCCTGCAGAATCAGTTTTATCTAAAGTTATATTGAGCATTGCTGCAGCCAATCTGGCACATCGGTGGCCGAATAAGTCGAAAAATGTAGGTGGACATCCGCAGAGATCGCCTTTAGAAGAGCGAATTCTCAATTAGATCAATAATCGTGTCGTCTTCCGTGCGGTTTTCATCGATTTTTGCGAACATGTCGCATTCCCAAGGCCCATTGATTTCCTCAGCAAGGGCCCCGACGTGTTGCATGTCGTCGGGTTCTGGCACATCGTTGATGCTCGGGTCATCAGCTTGCGGATATTGGCTTGCAATTTCGCGCTTGGCGGCCTCTTCTTCTTTGAGTGTCTCCAGGACGCGGCGACCGTATTCGAAGTAGCGCCGCAAGACAAATTGACGAAGAGTTTCTTGCAGGATGGCGAAGTTATCCGGGAGTCGACCGGGCCATATCTTCTCGCGAATGCGAATCGCTTCCATGACCCGCCTAAAAGCGGACTGCTTGAAAAACGAATGACGACTAACTGTGATAACGGCATATCCCATGTTTCGCAGCGTGTTTCGGCGTTCCTCGTCAATTGATTGCTGTTCGGGCTCATCGTGGTAAAAGCCGTTGTATTCGATATCGGTCATCGAATTTTCGAGCAGCGCGTCGAGGTAGAAAACCGTCCGTCGCGTTAGGGCGGCGTATCTTTTGGGGACTGGGATCGGATAGTCCGTTTTGATAGCGCGTATGGCTAAGCCACCCATTGACTTGGGCATTGTCAGCATCATGACAAACGCCGTTTCGAGTGGGGAGCGACAGCCTTCGCGTACATAAGAAAGTGCCTTAAGTGCTTTATTAGATCCACGATACCCCGATGCCTCTGAAAAGAAGGCTCTGAGCTCTTCAACGCTGGTTAGGGCTGGGCGCTCGCGATATTGAGTTTCGTCGGACGTTCCAAGCGCGTAGGAGCCGCAGATTTCAAAGTAATACTCAACGAGCTCCGAAAGGTTGAGGTCGGCTGTTGCTTCTAACGCGCACAGCTTGATGTCGACGATGTAGACGTTCGGCTCGAGTTCTAGGTAGCTTTCTGCATCAAACGTATAGCGCGTGCAGTGGCAGATGCAGCCCTTGCGGTGCCTTTTGGCATTATTGGAAAACGTCAGCACATGGATGCTTTCAGAAGCGACATTCTTTCTGTTGAGCCATGCTCGCGCCGCTTCCAGGTTGGACGTGGTCGGCGCAGACACCTTGATCTTTTCCATAGATATGGGATCGGTCGCGTGGCTTGCGAGCGAGTTGACTGTTTGGTATACAGCGCGTGCCGTGGTATGTGACAGAACGATTCCCATATGCGCATGATGGCATAGCGGACGCCATATACGCTCGAAACTTCGGGCAACGGTATTGGGGCGCGGCTTATCTTCTGCGAACGGTGGGTTTTTGAGCTGTCGTATTGAGGGGGGGGCAGCTTCGGCTGGGGAGGTTTCTGTCGGCTGCCCCATTTTGGTGAACTTTAGTTGCGGATTCGTAGCTTCTAAGCGTTTTTGCCGACCGCTCAGATGCCTCACCAACATAATTTGAGTTATTCGGCCTTATCCTATACGAATGGTGTGATCGCAACGTCTTATTCGAATTGATTCAGGTAGATTTATAGGGCTTGGTTGCGAAATTGGGGCGACTATAGCGCTCGATTGCGGTTCAAGGGGCCTCGACTAGTGGTTCAGCTGGCCGAACAACTCGAAAAAAGTAGGTGGGCCAATCTGCCGACTATGTGAAGCATGCGTATTTGCTCGTTTTGATTAAAACTAGGGTGCAGCCATAAGACTGCGCCCTAGTTTACTGCGTGCCGGTGCGTCCAGACGGATTGCACTGTGCCTGGCAGGCGCTCCCGCAGATGGATCGGTTATTTCGCAAACAGGTTCTTGAGGTTGAACTCGGCCTGTACCGTGCGGAGCATGAGGTCGGTGTCGTCCAGACCCAGATGCTGCTCGTTGGCGTCGGGCGCGAGGGTGCCGCGACGGCGTGCCCAGTTCTCGAGCGCGGCGGGGGCGGACTCGCGGGGGAGCGAGCGCACGTCGGCGTCCAGGCTGCGGCAGATCTGGCGCGAGTCGATGACGATGATCTTACCCGCGCGGCGTGCCTCGGCGTAACCGTCCAGGTGAATCTTGAACCAGCTGTCCTCAAAGGCGGCGTTATGCGCCATGTACGGGTACTTCTTCATAAGCTTGAGCAGCTGCTTTTGCAGCTCCTTGTTCTCGCGGAAGGGCGTTTTGCCGTCGATGTCGTCCCAGGTAATGTGGTGGATATTCGACAGCGGCACATCTTCGCCGCGGTAGATGTCGGGCAGGCCGCAGTAGTGTGCCTCGGCGTCATGCGGGACGGCGTCGCTGGTGAGCTCCATGATCTCCCAGCCCACGTTGATGATATAGCCGCGCTCGGGTGCACGGCCGGTGGTCTCGATGTCGATACCGAGCACGGTGCCCTGGATGGGCTTGCGGGCGTAGGCCACGCCGAGCGCGTCGCGGTCGCCGCGGATTTCGCGCATAACGGACGCGGCGGTGCGCTTTTGCATCTTGCCGATGGCGGCGCAGGTGTCGGCATCGGACAGGCCGCGCGAGAGCGTCGCGGGCGTCACGTTGCGCAGACGCGCCTCGCCAATCTGGTCGCACAGGTCGCGGTTGCGGTCGGCCAGGTCGCGCACGGTGGCAAAGTCGAAGCCGGGGTCGCCCTCGGCGGTAAAGTACTCGGTCTCGAGCACCTTGAGGGCCTCCTCGCCCTTCTGGCGCTCGGACTCCATGGCGCCGTGGTCGCCGTAGATAAACATGGGGATAAACGGCTGGCGCTCGTATTCGAGTGCTTGCGATACGTTCATATGCTACTCCTTGGACGGGCCGCGTTGTGCGGCTCGAGGTTACTGAGTTATGGCGAGATGATAGTTTACCATAGGCAACTATTGGCACCGCGCCCGGGACAACTACAATACCCTAGTTGACCGCTAGGACTTTTACAATGCTGCCGAAAGACACGAAAGGTTCCATCCGTCATGGATTTACTGATTGATATTCTGCTCGACGCCGGCAAGGACACGCTGTCGCTGGTGCCGTTTTTGTTGGTGACGTATCTTGCTCTCGAGACACTTGAGCACGTTGCGGGCGACCGCGTCAACGGCGCTATCAAGCGCGCCGGCGCTGCGGGTCCCGTGGTTGGCTCGCTGCTGGGCATGGTGCCGCAGTGCGGATTTTCGGCCATGGCAGCAACGCTGTACGCCGGCCGTGTCGTGACCTTGGGCACGTTGGTGGCGGTGTTCCTTTCGACCTCCGATGAGATGCTGCCGCTGTTGCTTGCCGAGCAGGTTCCCGTGCAGACTATGGCGATGCTTTTGGCTTCGAAAGCGCTGATCGCACTGGTCACGGGTTTTATCGTGGACGCTGCCATTCGCGGCCTGCGCCGTAACGCCCGCGCGCACGCGGCGATTCGCCGTACCGTGCTGGGAACCGCGGCCAACCCGGCCCACGTGAACTGCGCGCACGACGACCACAGCGGCGGTGACATCATCGACGAGGTGGCCGAGGCAGGCGTGAGCGCCGACCACATCCACGAGCTGTGCGAGCGCGACCATTGCGGTTGTGATGAAGACGAGGACGAGCACGAACACGGACATGGCCACGATCACGGTCATGAGGGCGAACATGAACACCATGATGGTCACGGTCACTCTCACTCCCACGAAGGGACGCCTGTCCTGTCGATCATCCGCAGTGCGATCTCGCACACCGTGCAGGTCTCGGTATTCATTTTTCTGGTGACGCTGATTCTGGTCGCCGTGCTCGAGACGTTCGGCGAGTCCGCGATCGAGCAGTTCCTGCGCGGCAACGAGACACTCGCTGTCCTGGGTTCGGCGCTTGTCGGGCTGATTCCCAATTGCTCGGCGAGCGTGGTCATTACACAGCTGTATCTGGAAGGCGCGCTGCAACTGGCGCCGATGCTCGCCGGCACGCTCATTTCCGCCGGCGTGGGTTATCTGGTGCTGTTCCGCACCAACCGCAGCGCCCGCGAAAATGCCGTGTTCCTGATCATGATGTACGTCATCGGCGCTGGCTGGGGCCTCATCCTCTCCGCCGTTGGCCTCTAAGTGGGCCTAAAAAATGGGCTTCAAATAGCCATGCTCAGCGCCTGCGCAATGCGGCGACGCATGGCATTTTGAAGCCCGTTTTTTGTTGAGCCATGGATTCCGAGCGCTCACACCGCTCAAAACAAAAAGGTAGATTTCCGGACATGTCCCAAAAATCTACCTTGGTTAGCGCAGCAGCTCGGTGAGGTTGCGTTTAAAGCGGGCGCGGTCTTCGCTGGTAAATGCCGCCGGCCCGCGAGTGCGTCCGCCGGCGCGGCGCACCTTCTTTTCCTCGTGGCGAATAAACAGCTGCATGTCGATGGTTGCTTTGTCGTAGACGCGCCCGCGCACACCGATAGCGGCGGCATCGCGCCCGAGCACCATGCTCGCCAAGCCAATGTCCTGCGTCACGACCACGTCGCTCGCCTGCAGGCGTTCGACAATGGCAAAGTCGGCGCTGTCGGCGCCCACGCTCACGTCGAGCGTCGTGACCCAAAAGCCGCGTCGCGCGTGCTCGGCATCGCGCGGGTCGTCGCGGCGAATGTGCCGTTCCAGGTTTTGCGTGCTGTTGCCGGCGATAACAACGGCGACGCCCGCCCGCCGCGCGCAGTCAATCGACTCGCGCGTGACCGGGCAGGCGTCGGCATCAATAAAGAGCGTTCGCGGCATCTAGTGCACCAGTTTGCCAAATTGAATAGCGCGAACAATCAGCGTTACGCCAAACACCAGCAGCGCGGCGCCGCTAAAGATGACGAGCGTCTTGGCCGACCACAGCGGATAGATAAACACGAACATGCCGGCGATGATGGAAAGTGCGCCGCTCAGGATGGCGAGGGCGCGGTTGGACGAAAGCTCGGACTCCAGAATGGACATGACACCTTCGACAATCCAGCCAAAGCCGGCCACGATAACCACCATCGTGGTGAGCGTCGCGGTCGAGAAGGCCTGGTTGCGCAGGATTATGACGCCGCCCAAGATAATGAGTAGGTTGGAGATGATGCTCGTCACGCGCCAGCCGGTGGGCAGCAGCGGCTCAAAAATGGCAGTGAACAGTCTGATGGCAGCAGTGATTACAAAGTAAAAACCCAGGACGGTCGTCAAAAAGACGAGGGACTTGGCGGGTGCAAAAAGCAGCGCGATGCCAGCAATGAGTGCTAAGACGCCCGTGATGGCGTAGATCCAGCGTACGGCCTTGACGGCTTTGCCCGCCATGCTTTTCTCGTCAAATCCAAACTGGCTCGATTTTTGGTCATCGTTCTTAAAGATGCCCATAATGTCTCCTTTCCGTGCGGCGTAAGCCTTGATCGTTACAACCAGTATCCCCTAAGGGCGCTGACGTATGGGTCGGGGAGGGCGAAACGTAACCCAAAGGCCCCGAATTGTTTCCGTTGTTCCCCACGTCGCGATTTTCTATTCAACAGGTGTAGAACATTGCAGCCCTGTTCGTTATTGCCTACGTTTTAGGTTAGATTTTCCTAAGGACAATTGGCTTGTATTGGGGGTCCCTATGAACGAAGCAGTTCCCGAGGCACCGTCGAGTGTCGAATCGATGGCAAAGCAAGGTTGCGAAAAGCTCGGTCTGGAAGCGTTTGATGCGCTGGTCCGTCGTGCCCGTACGTGCCGCCGTTTTGACGAGTCCATGCGCGTGCCGCGCGAGTTTTTGCTCGAGCTGGCGGAACTGGCGCACCTGGCTCCCTGCGGCGCCAATGCTCAGCGTCTGCGCTTTCACGTGGTGAGCGGTGCAGAGGACTGCGCGCGTGTATTTGACGAGCTTGCATGGGCCGGTGCGCTCAAGGATTGGCCGGGTCCCGATGAGGGCGAGCGCCCGACCGGCTACATCGCGATTCTGGCTGAGCGCGCCGTTCCGGGCAAGCCTGCCGCTCCCATTACCGAGGTCGACACGGGCATTGCCGCGCAGACGATGATGCTCGCCGCCCGCAGCGCTACGCCCGAGGTGGCAGCCTGCATGTTCAAGGCCTTTACACCCCATGCGATCGATGCCATGGGGCTCGATAACGACAAGTATGAGCTCAAGCTGATCATGGCCTTTGGCGTTCCGGCCGAGATACAGGTGATCGATGCGATCGATTCCAACCCCGATGGCTCCATCAATTATTGGCGCGACGAGGCGCGGGTGCACCACGTACCCAAGCGTCCGCTTGCCGACGTGCTGCTGTAGTTGTGCGTCGTTGCGGTGCAATCCGGCGGCAAAATCACCACAAAGGCTCCTGTCCCCTTTGTGGTGGTACGAGGGGAGGGTGTGTGGCAGATCTGTATTTGGTGCGGCATGGGCAGACTGAGCTCAATGTGCAGAGCATTTTGCAGGGCTGGCACGATTCGCCGCTTACGGCGCGCGGGCGCGAGCAGGCGCTGACGGCGCGTACGGCGTTTGCGGCGCGTGGCGTGGCCTTTGATCATGTGTATTCCTCGCCGTTGGGCCGGGCGCGGCATACGGCCGAGCTTATCGTTGGCGAGGGCCGTTCCATTGAGCTGGTCGATGACCTGCGTGAGTGGCATTTTGGCTCGCTGGAGGGCACATCAAATCGCGAGATGCCGCCGCAGCCCTGGGGCGATTATCCGGTGGCCTTTGGCGGCGAGTCGGAAGTGCAGCTTCAGTCGCGCATGGTCGCGGCGCTGTCCCGCATCATGGCCAGGCCGCAGCACGACTGCGTGCTGGCGGTTTCCCACGGCTCAGCCTGCCAGGAGTTTCTTGAGTATGTGACTGGCGGGGGAGAGCTGCCCGACAACGGTGCCGTGCTTCATTTTGGCTATTGCGATGGGGCGTTTTCGCTCTTGGGTTGGTAACGAACGAAAGGACCCCTATGAATAAAGATCTGTATCTGGTCCGTCATGGACAGACGATATTCAACCTTAAGCGTATCATTCAGGGGTGGAGTGACTCGCCGCTCACACAGCTGGGCTGCGATCAGGCGGCGCGTGCCGGCATGTTCTTGCGTGCGCGCGGCATTGAGCCCGACCACGCCTACACCTCTACGCTGCACCGCACCGAACAGACCATCGCCAACCTGTGGTCGGGCATGACGTACGAGCGCCTGGACGGTCTGCGCGAGTGGTTCTTTGGCGACTTTGAGGCCGAGCGCGTGATGCTTATGCCCGAGCGCCCGTGGCGCGATTTCTATCGCCAGTTTGGCGGTGAGGGCCAGATGCAGGTGCGCGAGCGCATGGTGACGACGCTGACCGATCTTATGCGACGCCCGGACCATTCGTGCGTGCTCGCGGTGAGCCACGGGTCGGCCATCAAGGAGTTTTTGGATTACGTGAAGGGCACGGAGGCCGACGAGCGCGAGCGCGTGCCGGGCAACTGCTCGGTGCTGCATTTCGTGTTTGACGATACGACCGATACGTTTGAACTGGTTGAGATCTTTACGCAGGAAGACTACGCGCGCGAGCTGGGGCTTGAGCCGCTCGTGGCTGCCGCGGGTCCGCAGCGCGGGTAGTTTGGGCGTGGCGGTGCGGGTCGCCGACTTACTTCTCGACGCAAAAGGGGCGGAGATGCATGTACCTGCTGCATCTCCGCCCCCTGTTTGTTGAGCTGCCGATTTTTGTGCTGGGCGGTCTGGTCTTGCTAGAACCGCGCGACCTGGTGCGTGAGCAGACCTGTCGGAACTTGCGGCGCGGCGCCGTTGACCTGCGCGGCGGGGAAGAGCACGGCAACGGTAAAGTTGAACGGCTCCTTGCCGGTGTACGTTCCGGCGGCACGGGCCTCATCGGCCAGCAGCTGCGACGCCCCGGTCAGAGCGGCGGCGTAGGCGGGGTCGTCGGTCAGTGCCGGCTCCGGTGCTTGGTCGAGCATAGCGCGGATGGCCCCGACGGCGTCCTCGCGCTTGACCTCCCACGCGCGGTGCGTAATGCCCGCGGGGTCGGTGACGGCGTAGAGCGACGCGCCCTCTTTGGCGGCGCACAGGATGATATCCATGACGGGCGAGGCCTCGTAGGCGAGCGACACGGGGCGCGGCTGCACCTTGAGCTCGGCGATCGCGCGCGCGGCGGCGGCCACGTCGGCGCTGCCATCGCCCTTGCCGTCCGCAAGTACACTCGTCGGGCAGATCGCCACGACACCCGTCACGCGTCCCGGCTCGCCCGAGCATTCGTACACGTAATACGCCGCACCCGGGTCCTTGAGCATCAGGCCATCGGCAAGGGCTCCGCGCAGAGCATCGTTGCCGCTCAGGATGCTGCCCATTGCAGGCAGCGCCTCGAGTACGCGGTCCTGAGCCGGGCGGATGCAGGGAAACGGAAGTGCTTTCATGGGCGGTCCTAACGCACGAGTCGGTTTGTTCGCGGCTTATTATGCCCCAACTTGGCCGCTCGCGTCCCAGAGCACGTTATCGGCGAGCGCGATTAGCGCCTGCTGACAACGAACGATATCGGCATGGGGCACATATTCGTTGGGCTTGTGTGCGAGCGCGAGCGACCCGGGACCGTAGCTCATGCAATTGCGGTTGCCTGTCTTGCCGGCAATGACGGCGGTGTCGGTGTAGCCGGTAAAGAAGCCGACGGTCGTGTCCGCGTCCGTCACGTCATCGGCGGCACGCTTGAGCGCTGCTAGAAGGGGAGAGTTCGGGTCGCGCTCGATGGCGGGGCGGTCGCCCGTCACGGTGTAGCTGCCATGGCAACCGGGAACGGCTGCTTCGGCGACGGCGATGGCCTGCTCTACCATGCGCGTCGCGGCGGCCGTATCGGTCGGCGGGGTCAGACGCATGTCGACCCAGACTTTGTCGCGGTCGGGCACGACATTGGGGCGATATCCGCCCTCGATTTGGCCAAACGTGATGGTCGAAGACCCCAGCTCATCGTGCGCGGGCAGCGCCACAAACACGCGACGGAGCGAACACACGACCTCGGCCATGGCGGCGACGGCATCCGCGCCCTTCCACGGCTGGCTCGCATGCGCCGTTACGCCAGCCATTTCAATCTCGAACCACGTGCGCCCCTTGTGCGCCACCTGAATCTGTCCGTCGGTGGGTTCGGTGTCCAGCACCCATTCACGCGAGCCGACCCAGCCGGCATCGATCGCGGCCTCTGAGCCGCGCATAAAGTCTTCCTCGTCGACCGAGCAGATGAGCGAAAAGCCGCGGCGGGGCAACGCGCCATCCGCCGCCACGCGCTCGAGCGTATGGATCAGTGCGGCAATAGCGCAGGCCAGGCCACCCTTCATATCGCAGGCACCGCGGCCATAGAGTTTATCGTCGCGCACAACCGCCCCAAGCGGTGCGATGTCTGCGTCCCAGCCATCGCCCAAGGTGACGGTATCCATGTGGCAGATATAGATCAGCCGCGGCTCGACGCTTTGGCCCGGCACGGTGACTTTAAGGTTGCGGCGCCCGGGCAGCACTTCGAGCTCCTCAATCTGCACGGCATCGAGCGCAGAACTATCAAGTTGTGCCAGCTGCTGCTCAATGAGCCTCTTAATGAAGCGCTCAATTTCATCCTCATACGCGCCCGGGTCTGAGCTGTCGATCCGCACAAGCTCCTGCGCAAGCCGCCAGGCAAAGTCCTCATCAACCATATGCAACCTCACAATCAGTTTGCTTTCCAAACCGATTGTAAGCCTCCTGAGAGATCCGCGACGTGGGCGTGGCAGTATTTACCGTTCGCAGGCCGAGCCAGCGCGTTTGCCGTCCGAGCGGGTTCACAAGCGACGCAGCGGGTACGTACCCTTCATGGACGACATGCTGTGCGACATATCTGCCTTTCGGTATCACCGGATACCTCCACAGGTCTTGGCAATAATGCCGGACCTGCCCGATTCTGCGGACGATCCGCGCAGGGAGCACCTATGTGAGCATCCGCTCGTCACGCATTTCCTGGGCACCCCGTTACACGTGTTGGCGCAGGGCAGCTGCGGACGTAAGGGCGATCGCATTGTCAGGCATGTTTGGAACGGGGAGAGGCCGTTTGATTCCGTGCGGCAGACGGAGTTTGGCCTCGATGTTGCGTCCCCACTCTTTACCCTGCTGACTCTGGCTTCCTCGGTCTCAAACGAGCGTCTAATCATGTGCATGTATGAGATGTGCGGCACCTTTGCCGTGTGCAAGATTGCGCCTCAGGTAAAGTCGGCACTTGAGCAGGCATATGGGAGCCGATGGAGTGACGCACGGTCGGGCTGGGAAAACGTAAAGGATGTCTCGGGGAATCCAACGGACTTGTGGAAACGACCTCCCTTGATCGAGCTCTCTGAGCTTACAGAGTTCGTCGATAAGGTCCGGGGGCTCCGCGGCGCTAAAACGTTCATACGAGCCGCGAAATGCATTACGGGGGTGGCAGCATCGCCGCTCGAGGTCCAGGCTTCGATGCTGTTTGGCCTTACGAGGTTGCGCGGCGGCGAAGGGCTGAGCCTTACCAATAACGTTGAGATTCGTATGACGCGCAGCGCCCGCCTGATTTCGGGGCTTGATAGGCGCTATGCCGATATCCTGCTGGCAAATAAGGACGGCAGCCGAGAGTGTCTGGTTGAATGCCAGGGTAAAGCCATTCACGGATCCATTGAATCCAAGATTTCGGACTCCGATCGAACGACGGCCTTGCAAGCCATGGGATATCCCGTCGTTCTGATGACCTATGGTCAGCTGGCCGACTTCGATGCCTTCCGCGTGGTGATGGAGCTCATCATGTCCTATCTCGATGTGCCGCTGAAAGACAAGACGCCGCGACAGCAGGAGCTCGAACGGCGGCTTCGTGAGGAGATTTTTATCGATTGGGCGGGAATGTAGTCGCGCGGTGGGTAAACGGTAGCGCGAGCTAGAGTTCTGGTCGCAAAAAGGCTTCAATTTTGCCTTGGAGGGACCCTAAAAATGCTATCTAGAATAAGTTGTTTCGGAAAATAGACAGTCAACTTACATTCGGCACATAGAGACCGATTTTTACCTACTAAAGTCCCTGATAAAGCTGTTTATCAAAGCGGGCGTGCTTAGCGACTGGAGCCTCACTATCGATTATCTGAAAAAACTTGTTCTGGGTATCATTTTAAAGTCGTCCGGAGCAACAAAATCGCCCCCCGTTTCGTGAAAACGGGGGGCGAATGGGCTTCGTGGTCTGTCTGGCAGGTTTGGCGCCGGCGCTACTTAATCACGCGCACGCGATACATCGACGGAATCTGCTTGAGCGCCTCGATCGTGCTGCCGTCCAGGTGCTCATCGGTGTCGAACATGGTGTAGGCGTTCTCGCCAGCGGACTCGTTGGTCATGCGCTGCACATTGGCGTTGTCCTTGGCGAGAATGGCCGTGATCTGGCCGATCATGTTGGGCACGTTGGCATGCAGGCAGGCAATGCGGCTTGCGGCGCGCGCCTTGCCCATGCTGCAGGCGGGGTAGTTGACGCTGTGCGCGATGTTGCCGTTTTCCAGGTAATCCTTGAGCTCGCTGATGGCCATGTCGGCGCAGTTGGCCTCGGCCTCGCCGGTGCCGGCGCCCGAATGCGTGGTGATAAACGTATTGGGCATCTTGACGGTCTTGGGCGTGGCAAAGTCGCAGCTAAACCAGCTGAGCTTGCCCTCGCGCAGGGCGGCGTCGACGGCGTCCTCGTCAATGATGGTCTCGCGCGCGTAGTTGATGAGCACGGCGTCGGGCGCCAGCAGGTTAATCTGCTCGGTGCTGATCATACCGATGGTGTCGGCCTTGCTGGGCACGTGCACGGTGAGGTAGTCGCAGCCGCGGCACAGATCCTCGAGCGTGCCCACGCGCTGCACCTCGCGGCTCAGCACCCACGCGTGCTCGACGGAAATGAACGGATCGTAGCCGTAAACGTCCATGCCCAGGTCGACACAGGCGTTGGCGACCTTGGAGCCTACGTTGCCCAGGCCGATGACGCCGATGCGCTTGCCCTTGAGCTCGCGGCCCACAAAGGCCTTCTTGGCTTTTTCGGCATCGACCTGGATCTCGGGGTCGTCGGCGTTGTCGCGCACCCAGTTCATCGACTGTACCACGCCGCGGCTCGAGAGCACCAGCATGCCTAGGACGAGCTCCTTGACGGCGTTGCTGTTGGCGCCGGGGGAGTTAAAGACAACGACGCCCTTCTTGGCGTACTCCTCGACGGGAATGTTGTTGACGCCGGCGCCGCAGCGGGCGATGGCGCGAATGCCCTCGGGCAGCTCGTAGCCGTGCAGGTCGGTCGAGCGCATCAGGATGGCGTCGGCCTCCTCGGCGGTGCTTACAAACTCGTAGCCCTCGCCAAACTCGACTTTGCCGTCTTTAGTGATGTCGTCGATGGTCTTAATCTTACGCATGGAAAAACTCCTTAGCAGGTTTTGATCTAAGCAGGGTGGTTTGAAGTGGCTGGTCGGCCCGCGCGTTGCGGGCTAGTTAGATCGCGGGCTCAAACTATGCTGCGCTTCGAAGTCCTTCATGTACGAGGCCAGCGCCTGCACGTCTTCCATGGTGACGGCGTTGTACACGCTGGCACGCATGCCGCCCACCAGGCGATGGCCCTTGACGTTTTGAATCTGGTGCTCGGCCGCGCCTGCGACAAAGGCGGCGTCGAGGTCGGCATCGCCGGTGCGGAACGTGACGTTGGCGATGGAGCGGCTGTCGGCCTGCGTGGTGCCATGGAACAGTTCGCTTTGCTCGAGCAAGTCATAGAGCAGGTTGGCTTTGGCCCAGTTGCGCTCGGCCATGGCGGCAAGTCCGCCGGTCTGCTCAACCCAACGGAACACCTTGCCGCACACGTAGATACCAAAGGTGTTGGGCGTGTTGAGCATGGAGCCCTTGGCGGCCTGGGTCTTAAGGTCCATGTACTGCGGCGTCTGCGCAAAGGCTGGACCGTCGGCGATCAGGTCGTCGCGCACGATAACCACGGTGACGCCCGCGGCGCCGGCGTTTTTCTGAGCGCCGGCGTAGATGAGTCCGTAGCGCTCGACGTCGAGCGGCTGCGACAAAAAGCAGCTCGAGACATCGGCGACCAGCGGTACGTCGCCGAAGTTAGGCAGCTCGTGGTACATGGTGCCAAAGATGGTGTTGTTCTGGCAGATGTAGACGTAGTCGAGCCCGCCGCCCGCGGCCTCGGCGGCAATGCGCGCGTTGATGTCGGCCATGGCGGGAATGCGGTCGAAATTGGCGTCCTCGGAGCTCGCGAGCAGCACGGCCTCGCCGTACTTGGCGGCTTCCTTGTACGCCTTGTTGGCGAAGTTGCCGGTCACGACGTAGCCGGCGCGGCCGCGGCGCATGAGGTTCATCGGGATGCCCGCAAACTGCAGCGTGGCGCCGCCCTGCAAAAACAGAACACGGTAGTTATCGGGGATGCTCAGCAGGCGGCGCAGGGTTGCCTCGGCGTCGTCGATGATCTGCTGGTACATGCTAGATCGATGGCTCATCTCGAGCACGGACATGCCGCAACCGTGGTAGTCCATCATCTCGTCGGCGATCTCGGCGAGCACGCTGGTAGGCAGCGCGGCCGGGCCAGCTGAGAAGTTGTGCACACGTGCCATCTTCTAGTTCCCCTCGTAGTCGTTTGAACGTTCGGGATACTTTAGCACAGTGCAGCGTCAGGCGCGACCGCATCACGGTAAAACTCGAGTGCGCCGCTATGATTTACAGGATGGTTACATGGGGGAGGGGTGCTTTACTCCTCGGGCAAATCCAAATCTGCGAGCGAAGGCATGAGGTTCTCTAGGCGCTTGATTTCTTCGTCGCAAATTAGCTAACCCCTGGTCACTACGACGCCAGTGTGGCGATGACAGCTTCGTCGCCGGCGTGGACTTGGGTGTTGCCGTCGGGGATGATCGTTTGGCCTTCGCGCTTGAGCATCACCACGATAAACGGGTGCTTGCCCTGCGGCACGTCGCGCAGGCGCTGACCGGCCAGGCGACCGTGGGGCGTCACGGTGACCTCGCGCAGCGTAACCTCGGCACGCTCTTCAAACGTTGGCGCGGCCATAACCAGAAGGTCGCCTTCTTCAATTACGGTGTCGCCGTTGGGCAGCACGGGGTGTGCGCCGTCACGCAGCACCAGGACCACGAGCATGTCCGTCGCACTGCCAATATCCGCAAGCGAGCGACCGGCAAACGGATGGCCCGCGCCCACCTTGAGCTTGACGAACGACATGCCGTTTTCGTCGCGGTAATCGTTAAAGGTGCGGCGCACATCGCCTGCTGCATCGATCATGTCGAGCTTCTTCGCCACCGCCGGTAGCAGCGATCCCTGCACCACAATGCTTGACACGGCAATCACAAACACCAGGTCAAACAGGTCGTGACCACCGGGAACACCGGTTACCACGGCAAAGAGACTAAATACGACCGAAGCCGCGCCGCGCAGACCCGCCCAGCTTACGAGCGCAACCTGGCGAGGGTTGGTCTTAAAGGGCACCAGCAGCAGGCCCACGGCGATGGGGCGGCTCACGAAGAGCATAAACGCCATGAGCGCCAGGCCGGGTAGCAGCATTTGCGGCAGGCGCGCGGGCGTGACGAGTAGGCCCAGCAAAAAGAAGATGGTCATCTCGGCCATCTCGGTGAGGGTGTCAAAGAAGTGCGCCAGCTCGACCTTGCCGGTGATGTCGCTCGCGCCCAGCACAATGCCGGCCAGGTACACGGCCAAAAAGCCGTTGCCGCCCAGGTAGCTCGGCAGCGCGTAGGCGACGATTGCCACGGCGAACAAAAAGATGGTCTGCGCGCCCTCGGCTGTTGCGCGTGCGCGTTCAATCAGGTGGCCCGCCGCCCAGCCGATGGCAAGGCCCAGGCCCACGCCCAGGATAATCTGCTTGGCCAGCAGTGTGGGAATGTTGATGTCGCCGCCGGCTGCGAGTGTGGCGAGCACGGCGGTGAGCATGTAGGCGACGGGGTCGTTGGAGCCCGATTCGACCTCGAGCAGCGAGTCGGTGCCGCCCCTCAGCGAAAGGCTGTGCTCGCGCAGAACGCTAAAGACGCTGGCCGCGTCGGTGGACGCCACAACTGATCCCAGCAGCAGGCCGCCGATCCAGTCGAAGCCCAGTACAAAGTGCGCGAACACGCCGGTAATGCCGGCAGTGATGACGACGCCGAGCGTGCTCAGCAGCACCGCAGGCGCGGCGACGGGCTTGGCACGGTCGATGTTGGTGTTAAAACCGCCGTAGAACATGATGAACAGCAGCGCCGTGCTGCAGACGGTTTCGGTGAGCGCGTAGTCGCTAAAGTCGATGTGAGCCGGCCCGTTGACGCCCAACAGCATGCCGAGCGCGATAAAGATGAGCAGGGTGGGGAAGGGGAGTTTTTTGCCGACGGGCTTGATGGTCAGGCACAGAATAATAACGAGGCCGATAAAGAGAAGGATCTGGTTCATGGATGGTGTCCGCTCCTGGGTGGTTGGCGTGGCACGGTCAGTTGTCTGCGGTTATTTGTACCCAAAGATGGTGGGTTTATGGGGTTAGATTGCGGGCGTGCGCGATATCGTCATAGACGGCTGCCGTCTTTGCCTCTGCTCGGAAACCCTTTCCAGCTTTATTGCAACGGAGTACAATGGGTAACGTTTAAGTTCAACTTGAAGTTTTAGTTGCGGCACCGGGCTTCGGCCGCAATGCAAGGAGAGGCGTACCATGGCGATCTATGTGACATCTGATGCTCACGGGCACGTGCGTGCGCTTGACGAGGCCCTGTCTAAGATTTCGCTGGCGTCCGACGACACGCTGTACGTGCTGGGCGACATGATCGATCGCGGGCCCGATCCGGTCGGCGTTATTAAGCTCGTGCGCTCGCTGCCCAACGCCCGCGTGCTCAAGGGCAATCACGAGCAGATCATGCTCGATGCCATCATTGGCCAGGATCCGCTCGATGCCGAGACCTGGGATATCAACGGTGGCTGGACGACGCGCGAGCAGCTCAACGACATGGAATTTGACGCATACGAGGAGCTCGTGCGATGGATGGCCGCGCTGCCGCTCTACGCGGTGGCCGAGACCGAGGAGCGCCCGTATCTGCTGGTACATGCTGGAATCGAGATGAAGGCGGCGCGCGCGTTTTTGCTTGAGCATGGCGTCGATTGTGCCGATGGCGTTGGAGCGGTGGGTGCCGATCGCGAGCTGCTGCAGCAGATGCTCGCGGTGCAGTCGGCCGATGACCTGCTGTGGATTCGTCACGGCTATTGGGATGCGCCGACCGGGCTGCTTTCTGCCGAGGGCAAGGGTCCGGTCGTGGTGAGCGGTCACACGCCAACGGTGTCGCTCGGGCGTTATTGCGAGGTCGGTGGTCTTGCGGGGCTCGATGAGGAGTCGGGCCGCGGGCAGATCGTGCGCCTGGGCGGCGAGGATGCCGCCGGTGTGCCCGATCGCATCGATATCGACTGCGCCGCCGCCACCGGCTCCGAGTTCGGCCGCGTCGGTATCCTGCGCCTTGATGACGGCGCCGAGTTCTATGCGAACATCAACCCAGGCGAATAATCGGTGCAAAGGGTAGCTAATTTGGGACGGAGCTTTTTTGACTACTTTCGGAGAATAGCGCCTTCTTGCTCGGTAAGCGCGAGAAATGAGGAGCGTCTGCGTCCTCGGCAGTGCGAAAATGCTCGAAAAACCATCGCAACGGAGTCAAACGACGTTGCGACGGTTCTTTTTTGGCTGCCCGCTGGCTAAGTGAGTAGACTTTTTTGGAAATGCCGAGCAGCCGGCAAATTTGCCTCAACAAAACCGCAGGTCACTGACTTGTGTTTTGCCGGTGTGGTCAGGGATTCGGCAAAAGTCTACTCACTTAGTTTTGCGTGTCACAAATCGTCCGCAACGAGACCCCCCATTGCGCCAATTAGGCGCCGTACGGGTTGCGGTCGCGCTCGATGCGTTGGCGGATGTGGGCGTATTCGATAATCAGCAGCACCAGGAGTAGGGCCATGATGGCTAGGTAGCTCACCACGGCGCCCATCAGACCCAGCAGGTTGATCAGGATCACCGGCAGCACTACGCTTACGGCGAAGCAGATCAGGTAGATTTTGGTGACGTCGCCGGCATGGCGCAGCACCGTGATGATGGCGTAGATAAAGTCGATGGCCGCGGTGACGCCGCCGGCGACAACCATCAGCAGTGCCAGCGTGCGGTAGCGCTCAAAATTGAGGCCGTACATGAAGCTCATGAGGGGAATACCGGGACCTGCCATAAATGCGGCGCACACGCTGGTGATGACCACGATCAGTGCCATAACGGCAACAATAATCAGGTCAAAGCGGCGACGCTTGCGCGGATTCGTCCAAATGCTCGACAGACGCAGAAGCTGCGGTTTATAGACAAATCCGATGCTCAACAAAATGGCCTGCGCTGGAAAGAACAGGGCATTAAAGTACAGCTGATATTTGTATGCCAGCGTGCCTTCCATCACAAACTTGGGCATGCTCTCAATAAGGTTGAACAGGAACAGTGCACCAAAGAGCGGGGCGCACTGGACAAACAGGTGGCCGACCTCGCGCAGGCTCACGTGGCGCGATTTTTCGGTCTCGAGCAGGGCAAGCGGCGCGGTGACCAGCACGAGCGAGGCGATGGCGGTGACACCCATGGCCATGGCCGCGATGGGCATACTGCGCGTGAGGAACAGCGCCACGCTAAAGACCGCGATGACGCCGACGGATCGTAGCGTTTGGCTCATGCCGGCCAGGTAGAGTTTGTCGGCCTGCTGCAGGCGGCCCTCGTACACGTCGGCAATGCCGTCGATCACCTTATACAGGTAGACGCCCAGGCCGATTGTGGCCATCTGCGCATCGTAGCCGCGGGCGCTGCTGTATACCAGGCCGCATGCCAGCGCGAGCGCTCCGCAGATCAAGCGGTTGAGCTGGTAAGAGGCAAAGGACGTCTTTTCGTCGATATCCGAGACCTGGAAATTGCGCACGCCGTAGTTGCACGCGATCATGATGAGCGTGCCGGTGACAAAGGCGATGGAGAATTTGCCAGCCTCCTCGGCGCCCACGAGTTGTGTGGACACGATGGTGAGCAACGGAAACGCCATGCCCCACACGGCGGTGCCCAGGGTATTCCAAAGGTAGTCGCGACGGGTGGCGTGATCTTCGTACTCGGCTTCTTGCGTGGAGAAGCCGCCGCCGTAGACGGCTCCGAGCAGGCGGTTCCACCAGGCATTGACCATGCGGTGGATGGGGCCGGGCTGGCGATCGCGCTCGCGGCGACGGCGTGTGGCCTGGCTGCTGTCGGGACCGCCGGCGTTACGCTGGCTTAGCTCTTGGATTCGTGCGAGCTCCTCGGCGGTGTGCGATGCGGGGAACAGGCCGTTCTCGATGCGTCCGCCCTGCCCGTGCGCCCCGTCCGATACGGTGGGGTCGGCGACGCCATTGCGGCGGGCGATGGCGCGGCGAATGCTATCGATGGGCGTGATGCTCAAAGCGGAGTCCTTTCTATTGCTGCGCTCTAGTATAGACGCGACGGTGTTCGTTCGTGTTTTTGAACAGGTTGTTCGATAATTTCGGCGGCGCCATTCAGTAGACGGCATTTGGGGACGTTCCTTATGTGCCGGCACTTTGGGAACGTCCCTAAGTGCCGGCATCCGGGGACGCTCCTTGGTTGTTGCCTGTTCAAGAGTGTCCCCAACGAATAGTCGTTTAAAAACGTCTCCAATGACTAGGCCGCTTGCGTGCGATTTTTGACCGTTGGGCGGGCTTGCCGCCCTTGCCGCAAAAACGTTTTTGCATATCGGGTACAACGGGCTTTACGTGAGTAAAGTGCGCGTCGCGTCCACGTGTCGCGTTTTTAAAGGAGGCCCCATGCCTGGTGTTACCCCTGCAGATGTTTTGTCCAACTTTGGTATTACGCTGGTCGAAGATCCCGCCGAGAATCAGCCCCGTCTGCTGGTCGATCTACCCGCCGCGGAGCTCGTCGAGCACGCTATCCGCCGCGAAGAAGGCCGCATGGCATCCAACGGCGCGCTGGTGATCGAGACGGGGGAGCGCACTGGTCGTTCCCCCAATGACCGCTTTATCGTTGACACGCCCGACGTGCACGACAAGATCGCCTGGGGCGCCGTCAACCGACCGCTTTCGATCGAGAGCTACGAGACCATCAAGGCCGGCATCGTCGACTACCTCAACGAGCGCGACGTGTTCGTCACTCGCGGTATGGCCGGTGCCGACCGCAACCATACGCGTCGTCTGCTTGTCGCCTGCGAGCGTGCCAGCCAGGCGCTCTTTATTAAGCAGATGCTCGCCCGCCCGCTTGCCCGTGAAATCGCACGCACCGGCGAGCCGGACTTCTGCGTGCTCGCCGCGCCGGGCTACCAGTGCGATCCCGCCATCAAGGGCCTCAACTCCAGCGCCGCCGTGGTCATTAACTTCCAGGAGCGCGTGATTCTGGTCGCCGGCACCGGCTACTCCGGCGAGATCAAAAAGTCCATTTTCAGCGTCATGAATTACCTGCTGCCCGTCGAGGACGACGTGCTGCCCATGCATTGCTCGGCCAGTATGGACCCCGTCACGCATGAGACCGCCGTGTTCTTTGGCCTCTCCGGCACCGGCAAGACCACGCTTTCGGCCAACCCCACGCGCCTGCTGATCGGCGACGACGAACACGGTTGGTCCGACATGGGCATCTTCAACATCGAGGGTGGCTGCTACGCCAAATGCGAGGGCCTGGACGCGTTCCACGAGCCTGAGATCTTCAACGCCGTCCGCTTTGGCGCGATCTGCGAAAACGTGGTGCTCGACGAGAACCGCAAGCCCAACTACGACGACATCTCGATCACGCACAACACGCGCGTGGCATACCCTGTGGAGCACATTCCCAACGCGTGGACCAAGGGCATGGGCACCACTCCAAGCGTCGTGCTCTTCCTGACCTGCGATGCCTTTGGCGTGCTGCCGCCCATCTCGCGCCTGACGGCCGACTCCGCCATGTATCACTTTGTGACGGGCTTTACGGCCAAGATCCCCGGCACCGAGGTCGGCGTCACCGAGCCCACGCCCACGTTCTCTTCGCTGTTTGGCGAGCCGTTTATGCCGCTCGACCCCATGGTCTATGCCAAGATGCTCGGTGAGCGCATCGCCGACGGCCGCACGCGTGTGTACCTGGTCAACACCGGCTGGATCGGCGGCGGCTACGGCGTGGGTCATCGCATCGAGCTTGCCTACACGCGCGCCCTGGTGGCCCGCGCCCTCGACGGTACCATCGAGGACAGCGAGTTCGTGCACGACGACATCTTTAACGTCGACATTCCCACCACGTGCCACGGCGTACCCGACGGCATCCTGGTGCCGCGCCAGTATTGGCAGAGCACCGCTCGCTACGACGAGGCCGCGCACAACTTGGCCGTGATGTTCGAGGAGAACTTCGAGAAGAAGTACTCGCACCTGCCCGAATCCGTCAAGGCCGCCGGTCCGCATGCTCAGGTGCACGCCGACGCCCGTCATCGCGGCCACGGCCTGCTGGGACTTCGCCACTAGCGTCGCCTCAGACCCAAAACCACCATAAAGGGGGTTGATTTTCAATCTCAACGCAACAGCCTGAACGGACCCCGCGTTTCCGCAGCT